>ENA-OXIW01000098-OXIW01000098.1-human-gut-metagenome-genome-assembly--contig:-NODE-98-length-9380-cov-35.8357_pt1 | contig 9380 bp, 10 predicted proteins | sample MGYA00249822_ERZ652370 | MGnify/ENA primary metagenome ERZ652370 (study PRJEB26925, sample SAMN05826923) | human gut metagenome | biome: ENVO:2100002; feature: ENVO:00000062; material: ENVO:00002003... | reverse complement strand
CACAATCAGTTCATAGTTTTGAGTCATTGAATTACTCTCCCCGTGCAGCCTTACGACGGTCCTCTCTGATTTTGAAATACAGGTTAGTCAGATATGTCAGCAGCCCAAACAGCAGACTCCCCAGCACGCCTATTGCCGCCCACTGAGACGGGGAAACCCTGTCCAGCAACTGCAGGAACCAGTAGCCCGTTCCCACCGCTGACGTGGTGTATGACACACCTGTTGTGATTTTTTCCATCTGGTACATACCCCGTCTCCCGTTATCCGGAAGCTGACAACAATAAAAAAAGCCACCAGTTAAGTACTGATGGCTCTGATAACTCATGCAGGCATCTCAGACGACCCACTGACACTACCGGTGAGTTTAACGATACCTTCCATTTGGCTGGCTCACTTTTTATGATGATGCCGGTGCATTTATCTCCAGCACCAGACTTTCTATCTCAACGCCATACGCTGCATTTTTGGTAATATCCGTCAGCGTCAGCGCATTCAGCCCCAGTGTCAGACTGTCTTTTATGACCTGGAATGCCGGGCCAGCCACTCCATTCAGTTTCGGAGTAACCGTGGCACTGCCGGCGGTGAACACCAGCTCCAGCGTCTGCCAGTCGTTACTGTAATTCCCGAACTCGCCCAACTTTGTGTTTCCTGCTTTCTTGTGATGCATCAGATTCAGTTTGCCGTCTGTGGTCTGGGTGAAGAACGACATCAGGAACGGGTTACCAGTCCCGGTCATCGCCACGACGTCAGGTAACGCTACATCGGTATACAGATAAATTCCCAGACCGAACTGGTTGTTGGTCAGTGCGCCTGACAGTCGAAACTTACAGCTCAGTCTGCCACCCCGTGTCAGCAGGGAGACTGCGTCATCCACCGGGCGCGTCAGGGACCAGGCTTTATTGCTCTGCTTGGTGATCTTAAATACACCATCTGACAACTGAATTCCGCCATTCTTAATGCTCCAGCCCTGCGCAGCAGCGTCTCCGGCTGTCGGCAACAGGGAGATTGTGCGTATGGATGCATCTTCAGACGGCCCCGATGGCGTGTCGCCGCCGGGCGAGGCTTTGATTTCCGGTGCCTTACCACTAATGAAGGCTAAGGTGCGACCGGCTACGTTCAGAATAGCCGTTGCCATACGATCGGGAATAATGCCACGACGCGCCCATGAGCTGAAATGCGTCGGGCGATTTGATGATACCCAGTTTTTGTTCGTTCGGGATGCCGAACCGTAATAACCAGACCCGGCAATATCAGGATCTTCTGACGGGTTGTTTGTCGGTGTATTAACTCCGCTACCATCGGTCATAAAGGGAACAAAATAAATCTGCTGGGATTCTTTACCTTTATATGCACCATATACCACTTCATATTGCGTACCGTGTTCTTGTTTCCACGCGTATGTCGTGTCGCCACAAATCCAGGGGACTGATGCCGGACTTCCACCGTGACACTGCGCCGCCAGCCCGGCAAGGTCAGCACGGAACTGCTGTACCATTGCAAGAAATGCTGCTGGCTGCTGGGCGTAACTGGCATTCGTCATATCGAATTCCCCCTGCATCCAGCATATCGCCAGCAAAACGTTTTTCGGGTTTTTCTGCAATGCTGCCTTCGTGCGGAAAAGCAGATCCTGATATAACGGCTTACCCACTCCCCAGCGAGCCGAATCCTGACTGGCTCCCGTGGACTCGCTGAATGTCCCCTCCGTGCCCTGGGTGAATGCCGAACCACCACGACAGCATGGTACCAGCAGGATCCCCGCATTATTAGGGATATACGGAAGCAGTTTTTTGGCAATATGTAAGCCCTGTCCGACACAGCCGTACTGCCCTTTGCTCAGGTCAGCCCGGGGATGGTTAATCGTACTCATATCCTGAACATCATGCAGACAATGGTCAGCAGGAATGATGTCGTTAAATACGCATACTTCACCACCGGGAGTCACTGTGTTACGACGGGCCAGTTGCTTAATGCGCGGATGGGGCGCATCGTATGAATCCGGAAGCGGAAGCCCTTCACCGTAAGCCATGGCATTGGATTGCCCGGCCAGTACGATGACGTAGTACCACTCCGGCTCAGTTGCACCACTGACGACCACATCACCTTCTGCTGCAATCGCCTGCATCAGGGTATAAGGGGTTATGGCCACCGGACTACCAAACGGCTGCCAGCCCTCCTTCAGTTTTTGTGTCAGTCGTTTCGCAAGGTCTGACGGCGATGCCGCCCTGACCACGTCATAGTGTTTAAATGCCATGAATCCTCCCGGGCGGGATAATGTTGTGAGTCAGATAAGGAGCAGGCTGAAGTCCGGAAGTTACAGGACAATGGCAGAAGGGAGACTACAGCCCGCAATTCGAAAAAGACCGCGCAGTTGCGCAGAGTGATTACTATGGGGTATTATTCGCCAGCTGAAATATTACTTCACGTTTTATTGTTTATTCCTTGCCGCCCGCGTCTCCCAGCGCGGGCTTTTTTTGTCCATAAGAAAGCCCCTCCGGAGAGGGGCTAAAGCCGCGTATCTGTATCATCATGCACATGGTGCCGGGTGCCTCCCGGTGAGTTCAGCCCGGTGCCACTAAACCCGCGTCATTCTCGTTTTGATAATCAGAGATTATACCGTCACCAGTCGCCCCTCCGCTCAGGGGGATTCACCATGCGAAATTTTTTTAACAAATGCCCAGTCTGACAGGCAACTGTCAACTTACTGAATTGTGAGCAACATAGCATTTAACGGGGAACCTGTTTTCTGCAGTAAAAAGGCCCACCGGAGCGGATGGGCCTGGAAGGATAGCGGTCATGTGATGCCGGTTTCCCGGTAACTCAGCACCGGTATCTGAGTCAACGTTTTCTCTACTGGGTCATTTCCGATACGCCCTGCCTGCTGACAGGCTTTCATCACATCTGAAAATATAGCACCCTGACTGATACTGTAGTACCTAAGGTTCCAGAAACTGTGATGTATCCGGCACAGAAAAGCCCCTCCGGAGAGGGGCTGGAGAGTGGCGCTATGTGCCATTGCATGGTGCCGGGTGCCTCCCGGTGAATTCAGTACCAGCACCTGAATCCGCGATTATCCCATATACCTACTCGCTGATTGCCCCTCCGCACAGGGGGATTCACCATGCCAGTTTCTTTTAACAAACTCCCCGCAAACCAGACAACAGTCAACCGCCTGAATTGTGAGACATTTAAAAAAAGCCCGCAAAAGCGAGCCAGGGAAAATAAGTGTGGCGCGTTGTACTGGATTCGAACCAGTGACCGATTGCTTAGAAGGCAATTGCTCTGTCCGGCTGAGCTAACAACGCAGGATACAGATAATGGACCGCCTTCGGGGACCCGAACTCCGCGCAACCAGCTTCGAAAGCTGGCGCTCTTTCCTGATGAGCTAATGGCGGTATGTGATGGTGGCCCTTGCTGGATTTGAACCAGCGACCTGGCGATTATGAGTCGCTCGCTCTCACCACTGAGCTAAAGGGCCGGGAGCAGAATAATAATGGTGCGTAATTAATTCTGCAATCTCATCCGTTTCAAACGATTAAATCCTGAACTTCCCTGACTGTCTGCTCAAAACGTCCGGTCTCCAGTTCAACGCCAATCGCACGACGCCCAAGCGCCAGTGCCGCTTTTACCGTTGAACCTGAGCCCATAAAAAAATCTGCAACCAGGTCACCCGGACGACTGCTTGCGCTGATTATCTGCTGCAGCATTTCTGCCGGTTTTTCGCACGGATGTTTCCCGGGATAGAACTGCACCGGTTTATGTGTCCACACATCCGTGTACGGCACCTGCGCCGTCACACCAAAATACCGCCGCAGATGCTTATATTCACTCTGCAGCTCCACATACTGCCGGTTCAGTGACGTATACGTATCCACCAGCTGGTGGTGGGGCTTTTCCAGTTCACCGCGCTGATGTTTCTCTTCTGCCACCCGGGCAAACAGCGACTGTAATTTCAGATAATCGCTTTCGTTCGGTAGCTGCCACTGACTGGCACTGAACCAGTGCGACACCATGTTTTTCTTTCCTGTGGCATCTGCAATCTGTTTTGCCGTTATCCCCAGGGCAGCGCGCGCATCACGAAAGTAAGAAATCAGCGGGGCCATCACATGCTGTTTCAGTGCACTGCCCTTCGCCGCATACCCGGCATCTTTCGGACGATACGGCCCCTGATAATGTTCCGCGAACAGAATGCGCTCTGTGGCGGGGAAATACGCCCGCAGGCTTTCCTTGTTGCATCCGTTCCAGCGTCCGGACGGCTTCGCCCAGATAATATGGTTCAGCACACTGAAGCGTTCACGCATCATGATTTCGATATCAGATGCCAGGCGATGACCACAGAACAGGTAAAGACTTCCGACAGGTTTCAGCACCCGCCAGAACTGCGCCAGACACTGGTCCAGCCACTTCAGGTAATCATCGTCGCCCTTCCACTGGTTATCCCAGCCCTCAGGCTTCACTTTAAAGTACGGCGGGTCCGTGACTATCAGGTCAACAGAATTTTCGGGTAACGACCGGATAAATTCCAGGCAGTCGGCGTTGATTAACTCACAACTGGATATTTTTACAGTATTAAGCATGGATCATTAAGCCTGTCTCTGATAGGCTCATTCTGCTTTTGCGCAAAGCAGTGGGCCTGAGGTTTGCTTGTGAACCCAACGCATGAGCAGATGGCTGGTGGGTGCCCCTAACACCCACCAGCCGCCCATTTACCACAAATAAAAAAGCCTTCAGGACTGAAGGCGTCTGTAACAACCGAACTGATAGTCTGCCAGACCCGCCATAACCAGCTGGGTCAGTATTAACTGGCAGCGTTCGCGTGAAAGGTAAGTATTCTGCGCTATCTCCCCGACTGTCGCCGGTTCGGTAACGCTTAATTCATTAAACACCACTCTGGCGGTTTCTGTCATATCCTGCTGTTTTAGCATGTCTTTTTCCTTTTTCCGGTTAACGTGACATACCAATAACTCTTGTCGAAAAAGCCAGCAAGCTGAAAGACCCGTATTCGCAACCACCAGCGTGTTTACTGTACTGACGCGATTTTGGGCATAAAAAAAAACCGCCTGACGGCAGTTTTTTTTCTTACTTTGCCATCGCGTACAAAATCGGCAAAATATCAGATTTATACGAAACGTACGCTATTTAATTGACTTTTGCAATATCTCGTCGTGAAAAAGTCGCTTTTTGTTGCGCTCTTATTTTCACGGTGCAAATCACAGATTCTCTATCGAGACTCTTAAAAATATCGCACATCTCACGCCAGTAGTTCGCATAATTATGGCTCCAGTTATCAGGCTTAACTCCACACAGTCTGGCAAGCTCCTGTCTCTGGTAGACCTCACACCCGGTAATCCATCCTCTGACATCCTGTGCCGCCAGCCAGATCAACTTCTTCACGCGCTCCTGCGTTTTCCCTGCAATTTTTCTGGTGCCGTACCGGGTTTTAAATTCATTCCACACCCACTGCGTTATCGCGATCTGATATTCCCAACAAATACTCCCGCTGTAACACCACAACAACCAGGCTTTATGATGTTCTTCAAGAGACAGAACAGCCCGCCGCCACGATGATGTCGAAAACTCAACCGGACTGACGAGAGGAATTGACACCCCCTTCGCCAGCGATTGCTTTCCCGGGATTGGTGGATTATCCCGCGTTATCATTTTTCCAGTCACTTCATCGCGGTACCGGATTTTTTTACGCCTGTAACGCCCTGTATCAAACATGGCATTCTCCTGCCAGGCCTCAAGCTGCCCTTTTGTTGATCCACTCAAATCGGCGGTGGCAATCATGAGTTGCTCACGAACAAACTGTAAATACTGGTTATTCATGCGTACTCCAGTTCTGTGATTTTTATCCCCAACCGCCCACCAGGAACAAGCTGACCGCGCACAATATTAATTTCATCAAACTGCTCGTCGTCTATGAGCAGCCCCGCATGCGTCAGTACATCCAGTGGTGCCTTCAGGATATTGTCCAGGTCACGACGGCGCTTATCCGGTGGCTCTGCAATAATTTCTATTGCCGGCCTTCCGGACAGGTTTAATTTCAGTTGCTGCTGGCGAACAATAAGCGCCACATCACGGCGATAACGCTCACCGACTTTTGATACAAAATATGTGCTGCCACGACGTCGCCAGTAAGTGTTCACCGTTGGCGGGTAAGGCAAAACAAATTCTATGCGTTCAGTCATTTATGCTTTCCACTTCAGAACACCCGAATTTCTCGCGTGCATTAAAAAACGAATCAGCAACAACAGCTGGCTGCCGTGTTTTTCTTCAAAATCTTTTACCCCGGCGTGTAGTTCGCTATGGCATTTACGGCACAGCGGAATAACAAACAAATCATCAGCCTTTGTTCCCATCCCTCCCAGTCCATGACCAATGATGTGATGCGGATCATCTGCCTGATTGCCACACGTCATGCATTTCTGCGTTTTTACCCAACGCGTGTATACAGGCATCTCTTCCCGTTGTGATTTCTGGCGCTGGAGATACTGAGCCGGTGACTCCGGATCAACGGCAATGCTGACCACCGTCTTTTCCTGTGGCGGGTTTTGCTGGTGGGCGTGAGGCAGCGGCGCAAGATTTTTTGTGCGCTGCTTCAGTATGCTGGTGGCGGTCTGCTCTCCCGGTACGATGTCGCTTTCACGGTACATTGAGCGGATTTTTTCCGCACGCAACCCCAGCGAACGACGTAATACCGCTTCCGGTAGCGCGTCCGCCACCTGATTGCGGACCGCCCACCAGGATAATTCAGCCAGAGATAATTCACGCTCCTGCGTACCGCTTATTGCGTGACCGATGACGTCAATCATCCATGCTGACAGGTTTTGATGAGCAAGTTGCTCGAGTGATTCGGATGTCTGGTCACGCAGCTGGTTGTCGCAGTGCCAGCACAACACCATTGCGCCGGTACCATAACGGTGAATGACGGTTTCACTGTGGTGATAATCGCCGTGTGGCCACTGGCAGGATTTAACATGGCGCAGTAACCAGTCAGACAATGCGCCAGCGCCACCAGCAGCACGAATCACTCGTTCGTCGCTGAAAAATGGCAGTAATGATTTATCCTCCGCCAGCGGCTGGCGAACGGCAGGAACGACCCCGGACGGCAGATTACGCATGCTTTTCGGTTCCGGCTCCACCAGTACCCGGGTATTGTGGAATACCGGCATGGATTCACGGCCCGGCTTAACGATCACCAGCCCGAGTTCCGGTACCAGAACAGGTCGAAGTAATACCCGCACGTTACCTCCAGATGCGTTGCTGGAATGTGCGGGACGGACGCGGTGGGCGTTCAGAGTAAGGAAGCCTGACGGAGATTATCCAGTGACGATAATCGAGGCTGAGGGCTTTCTTAATCTCGTATCCGCGTCTGCGGTAGTTATGAATTAGCCATTCGGCCTGTTCTTCAGTACATGGTGGGTGTTGGTACCAGTCGGTTTTAAATGCGTGTGAACGCCGCCCATGCCGGATGGCAAGGTCGGTATCAGAATTGTGAAATTTGGTTTTGTGCGCCATCTGTTTTCTCTGCTGGCGCAGCAGGTGTCAGGTGTTCAGGCTGACGTGCGAATTGTAAACCAGAATGCCAGAAAAAAACAAAACCCGCCGAAGCGGGTTAAGTGCGGGTGCGTTGAGGATGCCTGACACATCAGAGGTGGCGAGGGATTTCTCCCCCGCCAGGTCTCTTACTCCTCAGGTTCGTAAGCTGTGAAGACAGCGACCTCCGTCTGGCCGGTTCGGATTCGTACCTCGCAGAGGTCTTTCCTCGTTACCAGTGCCGTCACTATGACGGTTAAACAGATGACGATCAGGGCGATTAACATCGCCTTTTGCTGCTTCATAGCCTGCTTCCCCTTGCCTTTCGGCACGTAAGAGGCTAACCTACATTTGTGAGACATAGATTGGGCCTCAGATTAATGTTAAGCGTCTTGCAGGACGCGAAATGTTAACTGGGGCTTTTCTCTATCTGCCTTTCAGTGTTCATGCCTGAGACAGATAGCCTCAAGCACCCGCAGCCATTCTACTTAACTCACGTCACCTCGCCAATATGAAATCAATCAGAAAGGTGATCCATAAAATCACTCCTTCTCTTCTTTTCCGTAGTGGAGTTGGCCAATTTTGATAAGAGGGCGTCCCTGAGATTTGCGGTGTAGATTGGTATCGCGCAGAGAATACACACAGCCACAATATTCCTGCTGATAGAATTTTTCGCGCTTGCTGATTTCAATCATACGGGACGAGCCGCCCTGCTTGCGCCAGTTATAATCCCAGTACACCATACCCGGATAATGCGCAACAGCTCGCCGCCCACACTCGTTAACCTGCTGCATATTTTTCCAGCGTGAAATGCCCAGTGAACTGCTGATCACACTGAAACCATTTTCAGCAGCGTACAACGCTGTCCGCTCAAAACGCATGTCAAAACACATGGTACAACGGATCCCCCTCTCAGGCTCCCATTCCATTCCTTTGGCACGTTCAAACCAGTTGTCGGTGTCGTAATCAGCATCGATAAACGGCACGCCGTGTTGTTCAGCAAAGCGAATATTTTCATCCTTACGAATTAAATACTCTTTCTGAGGATGAATGTTCGGGTTGTAGAAAAAGATGGTGTAGTCGATTCCCGAGGCCTGAAGCGCCTCCATCACTTCACCGGAACATGGAGCACAGCAAGAGTGCAGTAGTAGTTTGTTTGCCCCGTTTGGGAGCTCCAATTTAGGCCGTTTGAAATCAGCAATAGTCATAAATATTTTTATTGGGGTCATGAAAATAGCACAGAGTGTAGCATCAGAGCAGGTCTATCGGGAATATATGTCTAAATCTGGTAATATCTGGTTTTGACGCAAAGCGGACAACCACGCTGGCTCTACCCTGCGCCATGAAAATGTCAATTCACATCTGAACTAATGCTCTTTAATCTAGTAACGTCTAAAATACCTAACATTTCCTTGATAAAATGCCAGTACACGCTGCATAGCTTCGCTCTTCCGGCACTCGCGACAGATTATATTCAGGCGCCTGTCGTAGCGGCGTATTTCGCCGTCTGGTAACGACCAGATAAGGTCCGGATCAACCACTGCAGGTTTCTTCACCTTTGCCCTTGAGAGTTTTTTGCGAGCATTTTGCCAGTCCTTACGCGCCTGTTCAGACGGGAATAACCCGTAACCAGAGTTGTATACATCGCCACTGGCAACCAGCTCTCTGGCGAGAACACTCATCAGATATCTTGTCGCACCTGTCCTGGCTTCCAGTTGCCGCAACGTCTCGCGACCGCTCAGACGTACAAGTTCAACAACCTGCCCTTTAATTTTTTCCCGCTCTTCTTGTGTAAATACTTTTGCCATAAGCGCCTCCGGCAATCACTTTTCCGATACAACACG
>ENA-OXIW01000095-OXIW01000095.1-human-gut-metagenome-genome-assembly--contig:-NODE-95-length-10798-cov-353.386_pt1 | contig 10798 bp, 13 predicted proteins | sample MGYA00249822_ERZ652370 | MGnify/ENA primary metagenome ERZ652370 (study PRJEB26925, sample SAMN05826923) | human gut metagenome | biome: ENVO:2100002; feature: ENVO:00000062; material: ENVO:00002003... | reverse complement strand
GAGATTCATGAGCGTCTCGTGGGCTCGGAGATGTGTATAAGAGACAGGTACCAGAATGCAAAGTTGAAGTTTGCTTCCCCAAGAACATACGTTCGAGTTGTGATCTGTGTTTGGTGATAATAAAAATTATTAGCGATATGTTTCGGAGATTCTTGTGGGTAATAAAAATTGTTATTGTTAATGTAAAATGTTAGTCAACAGGATCGTTGGTTCTTAGTGCTAACATAAATCGTGAATTGATAATTTTCAAAAAAGTTTGACAAAGGTGTGCACATGTGATATACTTAAAGCATCAAAGAAATGTAGCAAATTAAAAAAGGAGGAAAAATATTGAAAAGATTAGAGGTAATAAAGTTGGAATATGAGAAGTTGGTGGAGAAGAAAAAAGAAAGGCAACTTTCAGAAAGTGAAGAGAGTAAGTTTATATATCTGTATAAAGTTTTGCAATCATATGATTATGTAGATAAAATGCCTGATATTTTACTTAGAAGTAGCACGCAGGATAATTTAGATGATATGTTAGCGGCATTAAAAGAGTTTAAACAGTCTCTACGAAAGGAGAAATAAGAAATGATTTCAAAGTATAAGGAACGTATAACAGTTTCATTAAACAAAACAAATATTGCAATACTTGAGTATGAAAGTGAGGGTAACAATCAAACAAAGAGTGAATTTATTGATTCCTTAATTACAGATTATGCAAATAATTATCTGTTCAAAAGAGTTGTAGAAATAAATATCATGGAAAAGCTTAAAGAGTTGGGTTTTAATTGTACACGTTCGTTAAATATGAAAATTGATCATGACAAAATCATGATTAAAACTAATTGTTATTACAATAACAATATGGTTAGTATCATAGCAGAATCTACGTTTGATTTTAAGGTTAAAATTTTGAAATCAATTAAAAGAGCAGAAATTTATACATTGGAGGATTGAATATGGCTAGGAAAGTTAGCAGAAGAGATTTATTAGAGCGTGAATACAGAGCATTAGTTAAAGAATTTAATGAAAGGGCAAAGGAAATTAAAAAAGTTGGAAAAACGTCGAAAACTGTAGATTATATAAAATCTACAATCAGTTCAGGTGCAATTGGTAAAAGAGGGAATTTACTGCATCGATTAAAATCTAGGAAAATTAGCAATTACGAGGAAGCAATACAGTTATTAAAGAAAGTCAGAAACTGGAAATCCGCAACCTTAGAAGGAGTAGTGGAAATCGAGAAGCAAAGAGTAGAAACAATAAAAGAAAACTATCCTGAACTTGATAGAATGTCAAGTGATGAAATAGTTGAAATGCTTAATTTTTTAGGCACTACTAAAGGGGTAGAATCTAAAAATAAGTATGACAGTGACCAGCTGATTTTAGCAATAGGTATGCAAAAAATAGATAATAGAAATAAATCTATTAAAGATATATACGATGAAATTCAAGAGTCTGATAAAACACTAGCAGACTACATTAGAAATTCATTAGAGCAAAATAAAGATAAAAATTGGATTCCATTTTAGTAACTATTAACAAGGGGGTGTAAGAATGCCGTATTTAAGAAAACCAGATATGCTACCAGATGAGCGTCTATCTGGTTTTTATTATACATATTCCTTTGAGTCAATAGAGAAAAAAATAGATTACTTAGTGAATAATGACGGTCTTCTCTTAAACAAAAAAGGCAAAGCGCTGTTATACACTCCTTTAACTTTTGACATTGAAACGTCTTCGATGCCAGAAAACGATCCGCATAACCCGAAGGAATACATGCTAGGCTTTCCTTATCTCTATCAGCTTTATTTGCTCGACACTGTTTTCTTTTGCAGGACACGAACTGAGTGTTATATGCTTTTTTCTGAAATAGAGAGAGTTTTATTAAAACATAATATTCAGGCTGTTTGCTATGTACACAATCTCTCGTTTGAGTATCAGTTTTTAAAGTCAATTTTAAACATAGATTTTACTAAGGTTTTTCTGGTAAAGAATCGAAAAGTAGCAAAATTTGAGTTAAATTCTGATACAATCATTTTTCGTGACAGTTACCTATTGTCTAATATGTCATTGGCTAAGTTTTGTGAAAACTACAACTCAGCAGAATATCAGAAAGACAAGGAATTAATAGATTATGAAGTTATCCGCTATCCGTGGTCTGAGCTATCAGACGAAATTCTATATTACTCTGGAATGGATGTAATCACATTGTATCATGCTGTCGTGTCAATAATGACAAAAGAAGGTGACAATCTGAAAACAATTCCGATGACAAATACGGGATATGTCAGGCGATCATATAAAAAAGCGTGTCTAGGAAGCACATACAACGGTGGATCCTATCGTGCTAAGTCAGATGCTAAATTTAAGCAGAAAAAAACATATAGACAAAAATATATGGACAAAGAAAAGATAACGTTGGAACAATACAATTTACTATTAAAAGCTTTTCGCGGTGGTAACACACATGCTAATCGCTATAAAGTAGGCAGAATAATTTCTAATGTAACATCATACGATTTTGCATCATCCTACCCCGCTGTCATGATATGTTCAGATCAGTTTCCGTCTGGTAGACTAATGGAATGCACTAATTCTGTCCAAACACCGGATGGAATCGAATACTATGTCAAAAACTATTGGTGTATATTCGAGGCTGTTTTCGAAGATGTACAGTTACGGGACAATATTAAAACGCCGGTTCCATATATTCCTAAATCAAAAATGATATGTTCATCATCCGCATATAGTACTGGGATTTTTGACAATGGTCGTCTGATATCACAAAAAGATTCATTCGAATTTAGTTTTCTAGGTTGTGAATACTATATTATTAAAAATCAATATGCAGGTAAAATGAAAATAACGAAAGCATACTATACAACAAAGGGATATTTGCCCGATGAAATACGGAACGAGTGTTCAAGATGGTATGTAAAGAAAACAGAGCTAAAGGGTATTGAGGGTTCCGAGTATGAATACATGAAGTCAAAAAACCGTGTAAATGCATCGTTCGGCATGATGGTTGAGAAAATCGTAAAAGATATATCGGATTTTTCGGGGAATTTAAATGAATTGACGTTACGAACTCCCACCGAAGAAGAAGCAAAGAATCAAATTGAATCGTATTATGATGTAAGAAGTGGAAAGTTTTTAAATTATCAGTGGGGGGTAACGGTTACTGCTTTAGCTAGAGTTCGTTTACAGGAGTTGATCGACCTAACATACAAAGATTTTATTTATGCTGATACTGATTCTGTTAAAATCGAGAACGGAGAAAACTATAAAGAATTATTAGAAAACTACAACAAACAATGGATTGAATACGCTGAAAATTGTAATGTATCGTTCAAAGCATACACGAAAAAAGGAGATTTACAAATTTTAGGTATCGCGGATTTTGATGGATTTTATAAACGATTTACAACTCTCGGCGCAAAGAAATACGCGTATGATGACGAAAACGATCAATTACACATTACAATAGCAGGAGTGCCTAAAAAACTAGGAGCAAAGCTTTTAGGTAAAATCGAAAATTTTAAAGTCGGTATGCATTTTATGGTAGGAGCTGATGGAACGCTGGAAGATCGGCAAGCATGGAAAAAACGATTGTTATACAATGATACTGATAACTTCGATATCACTATTGATGGAAATATTCTGCACATCGGAACATACATTGCAATGGAAAGAACCTCATACGAATTATCAATTACTGATGAGTACGAAGAACTTATTTCTTCTTTGAAAAATAATGAAATATATGAAAAAGATGATATATGGGGTTGACAAACATATAAAAACGTGCTAAGATATATATGTACCGGATAGAGGGGTTCGGATAATAAAATACAGATTGTCACGGGTGAAACCGCTGGATTTTATTTACGAATGATAAACGGTGTCAGAACTTCTCTATTGCGGGTACTACAAAAATATAAATAAAAAGGAGAATGAAAAGCATGAGTGCAAAAGTAATTAAAACAAGTGAAGGTTTAACCGCAAGAAAAGTTTTGTCTTATACCTCAAGAAATGATGCTATTCCTATGAAAGAGTTAGCTAAGGGGACGATCATTCCTTTTAAAGGTTATATTGAACAGGAAATTGTAAACGAATCTACTGGAGAGGTGTTCAATTCTCTTCTCATCATTTCTGAGCCTGATGAATCAGGTTGCGACGCATTATACGCGACCAGATCGGAAAGTGTAAAGCGTTCTTTATACGATATCATTGACACGCTCACAGATATGGGAGACTCTGACCCGTTCTCAGTTAAAGTTGATAAATTAAAATCAAAAAATGGGCGTGAGTTTATTACTCTTAGCCTTGCTGATTAAAGGAGAATGGAATATGGCAAGATATATTACAAGAACGATTGATACATACAATACAAAAGTTACATTTGTAATGAATGGACAGCTTGATAGCTATAATTTAGATGGAGAGGTTGGAAAAAAGGAAGCAAAGAAACTCCTTATTTCTATCTTAGGAAATAAAGATATTCTTATTGTTTCCTGCACAAAGGAAGTGGTTTCTAGCTCAGTGTACAAGATGCTTGAGAAAGATTTTATTGCTACGGCAACAAAAGAAAGCACCTGTTATCCGATCCAGTAATAAGCCCCTTATGGTTAGGGGAACCCCATTCTTTCCTCTTTTACTTATATAGCCGCCGGATTAAAACTCCGGCGGTGTTTTATTGACAATTCTATAGGATTGTGATATAATAAATATAAATAAGGGAAAGGGGTGATTCCATTGAAATAATAGGAATAAACTTTTAACGATAATAGAAGTAACGGCAAATAAAGGATAATATCCGAAGTAAAGATTATTTGTTAGTAGTCTATAATCATTGAAAAGTTTGTGTATAAGTAACTGTAGATTCATTTTTGTATCTACCCACGGTGCGCTAAGTAAAAACAGTCATGATCCAAACAAATTACCCCGTCTTCTCTCGGCGGGGTAATTTTTATTTAATAAATTCGAGAAAAGCTTCTCGCGCCTTATAGCTTGAAAATCGAACCATATTATTATGATATATTTTTTTCATTCGTTTTTTAAAACGATTATTTCCGTCAAAAATACAATCATCCGATAAGTCCTCTTTTCTTGCGGCAAGTGCAAAGTTATATGTCAAGTCAGCAGTTTCATTAACATAGTAAAACGCCAGACCATACAAGTAACGAATTGAGAAATATTTATCACAATACTTAATAGTAAATAAGTAATCACCTCGTAAGTTTGGAGTTTTTAAAATCATAGTGTTATCATCTTTTAAATATTCTTTTTTTGTTAATAGTTTACTGTAATCAGATTCTGAAAAAGATTGATTAAATGTGCTATTTGAATGAGCATCTGCGGCACTTTTATTAAACCCTTGTTCAAGAACAAAGCCATTTCCTCTATAAAAATTGGTTTCAATATTTATATCGCGGTTTATTCCAAAGTGTTCATAATAAGGGTTATTCACATCGATCAAGTTTCCTGTTAATATAAGTGGTAAATATCTGCTCTGCAATCCGCCGCCCCTTGCCAGTGATGTATGAATAGAAAAAACTCTCTTTACTTCGTCCTTGATATAATCGCCACTTTCCGGCTGAAATTCATCAAGCCATATTTTTGTAACACGATCAAACACATTTGAAAAATTTCTTATATCATCACTGGAATTGAGTGACGTGCTATACCCGCATAGAAACCATTCGTTTTCCTTTCCCCGAAGTCTAATGTAGATATTGTTGAATATTCCTTTGATTCCTACCTCTTCTTTCATTTCTAAATCAGGATAGTAAACTGATAATGCGCAGGGAAAGTACGCCATGAAAGAAACTGCTTTTTCAAGCTGATATTTTTTCCTCATTAAAATGCAAAACAATTCATTTTTTGTTAAAAATTTATTTAAAATGTATCCCCCAAACCAAGTAGTTTTGCCAGCACTACGGTTCGACGTTGAAATATACGTTTCTGGCTTATTTCCATTTTTATCCATTTTTGACAATAGTAAATTTCCACTATAATGAATTTTATCATCTGATATAAAATGATTATATTTTTGTAAATCCAAAGTACACACTCCTTTACATATTTTTTTATTTATGGTATATTTATATTGTAACATATATACAATTAAAAGTAAAGGTGGTGAATACATGCATAGTATCGGTGTAGCATTACTCTTTAATTTAACAGATTTAGTTACCGGTTTAATTGCCGCAGTTAAAGCAAAGGAGTTACAATCAAGTAAACTGCGGGATGGAATTTTTAAAAAAATTGGTTTCTTAATCTGTTATTTTTTAGCGTTAATGATTGATACATATGGTAGCGAAATTGGTTTTGCTTTAGAAGTTAAAATACTTCCAATCGTGCTAGGTTTTGTGTGCCTTACGGAAGTCATCTCGATCATCGAAAATATTTCTAAAATTACCGATATTCTACCCGAAAAACTCTTGTCAATTTTTCACATTTCAAAGGATGATAACAATGGCTGATGTAAATTTTATCAGGATTCCAGAAACGATTGCCGTTGCGATCGAAGTTATTAACGGAACATATGGAAACGGAGAAGATAGAAAAAAAGCACTAAAAAGAGCTGGCTACAACTACACGAAGGTTCAGCATTGCGTAAATGAATTGATTCCCATTTTCAACAAATATAAGGAGTGATAAAAATGCCAGATGAAAGAAAAATCAGTCCTTACGTCGTTTCTGCCATGTGCGGTTGCTGGGCTTGGGAATCTGGAATGAATCCTGGTATCTGGGAATCTCTCATTCCTACAACGTGGGATCACGAATACCAGTATGACGGCATAGGCGGTTTTGGTCTAGGTCAGTGGACTAATGTAGGAACTCCGCACGGTCGTTGTTATAACCTTCATACCTGGGTCACTAGCCAGGGATATTCTGACGGAGATTTATATGGCCAGCTAAATTTTGTACTGCACGAAAATTACTGGACAGCGGCAAATTCAGTGATGGGATACAACAACTTATCTGAATTTTTAGCATCAACAAGCACGAATTTACCGTTGCTGGTAGAAGAATTTCTAGCATGTTGGGAAGGTGTTCCTGGAAATAAATTGACTGAGCGTATTGCATATGCACAAAATTATTATCAGTTCATTTACGATAATAAATCTGCGAGTCCGTCTTCGTGGAAGCAGACCTCCGGCAATTTCTATCAAGATCCTACCGGAAGTAGCGCACATGCGAACGTGATGTTGGTATACTGGTGGGCTGGAGGAGTGGAACCGGAGCCACCTGGGCCAACACCTGGTAATAATGGAAAAAGCATGCCACTATGGTTTTTTATGAGAAGAATTATTTAAGAAAGGAGTCAATAAAATGGCAGTATTATCAAAAGAAGATTTAATTGCTAAACTTAATGCAAGTTTTGGCGAAAATTTAAGTGATGATAATATTTCATTGCTTGAGGATGTCTCAGATACCATTGATTCATTTTCAGACACGGAAGATTGGAAAACAAAATATGAAGAAAATGACGCTTCTTGGCGTAAGCGTTACAAGGAACGGTTTGAGGGAAAAGAAGATGATAGCCCTGAGAGCGAACCTGAAATTGAGCATTATGAATCACCGACAAAATTTGAGGATTTATTTACTGTAGAAAGTGAGGTCAAATAACTATGGCTAAGAGAATTGCACAGAGTACTCTTAATGCGAGCACGATTGACATTTTAAACGTTATCAGGCAGAATGCCAGTTATGATTATCAGCAGAACGTTCCTGTAGTAGAAAAAGCAACACAGATTCCTCAGGTAGGAGAAATTATCTGCGGCACTCCGGCGTTAGCAAATCAGTTTTTAAATGCACTGGTAAACCGTATTGCATTAGTGCGGGCGCAGAGCGTAACATTTAACAACCCGTATTCCAGACTGAAAAAAGGATATCTGGAGTTCGGGGAAACGGTTGAGGATATTTTTGTAAGCATTGCAAAAGTAGTTGATTACGATCCTGATAAAGGAGAAGGTAGAGAGTTTAAGCGTTCTCTTCCTGATGTGCGTAGTCAGTTTCACATCATGAACTGGCGTGTTATGTATCCGGTGACTATTCAGGACGAAGATTTGAGAAGAGCTTTTCTGAGCGAGCAGGGAGTAACTGACTTAATCGCAAAAATTGTAGAATCAGTTTATACTGCCGCAGAATATGACGAATTTTTGCTGTTTAAGTATCTGATTATTAAAGCAGTTACTAAGGGACAGATGTACCCGGTAGCAGTTGATGATTCTAAAATGTCAAATTACGCAACCGCTTTTCGTTCAAAATCCAATGCGATCACGTTTCCGAAAACGACTTACAACGCGGCATCCGTTAGAAATAATACTCCTCGCGAGAGGCAGGTCATTTTTATGGATTCTGATTTCAATGCGAAATATGACGTCGAGGTGTTAGCGGCGGCGTTCAACATGGACAAGGCTACATTTATGGGAAGCCTTTTCCTGATTGATGATTTTACAACGTTTGACAATGAACGCTTTGAAGTTATCCGTGATTACTCCGACGGAATTGAGGAAGTAACAAATCCGGAGCTTGCGCTTATGGCAGATGTAAAAGCAGTTTTGCTGGATGAAAATTGGTTTCAGTGCTATGATAATATGAACAAATTTACTGAAAAATATGTAGCGTCCGGTCTGTATTGGAATTACTTCTACCATACATGGAAAACGATTAGTTCTTCCCAGTTTGCAAACGCCATTGTGTTTGTTGCAAATACCGCTACAACTAGTCTTCCCGCTTCTATCACGTTTGAGGTGGTCGATAAGTCCATTTCCGAAACCGCTACCGTTCTTTGTCTGGAACCGCAGGTGGACGGAGCTACCTTAGAACCCCACAATGTTCAGTTAGTTCAGACAGAGCAGGCAACAAAAGCCGGTGTAGGTGTGCAGAAATACGGAGCTTTGCTGATTCCTGCAAGTGCTATAGCAACTAATCTTGTATTAAGCGCAACGGTAAATGGAACTACTTATAATGCTAAAGCTTCTGCTACAATCAATGCAAGTGCAACAGTTGGAACAACCGTAGTGCTTGATAAAGTTGTTTAATATAATAGCGGGGATAATATTCCCCGCTTAATTATAATAAAAGGAGAGATATAATATGTTGGATATAGATAGAAATGTAAATAGTCTTGTTTATGAAATAACTAGCGGTGATTATATAAACGATCTTAGTCCTGCAACAAATAATTTTAAAACAGTATTTACAATAGATGTAAAACAGATAAGTTCTTGGAAAATCACGCTCGATCCGGGCGAATATTATTATAAACACATTTTATATCCGGTTGAGTCCGGCAATTCTAAGATATTTGTCAGCATATACAGTGCAATATATTCATTTCCATTGCATACTTACTACGCACAATCAACATTAAAAGGAGGTTCAACATTTACTGTTATTATTCCGTGGCATTTTGTTATAAATAATCCAATTACACTCACTATTAGCGTAAATAAAATCGATAATGCAGATATAACACTCAGCGGTTTAATTGAAATTAAAAAGAAGGTGAAATGATGTATATATCTCCGAACAGTATAGTTGAAATATTCTCAGATATCGGTTTATCTGCTAATTATGATAATGCATTATATTTTAGCTCAACAACCGCTAAAGATTCATATTTTTCAAATATTAATAAAATAGCAACGTTAACAAATATATCATATGTGTCTCAGCAAAAAGGAATTATCAAAGTTGGAACTGCGATTGCTAATCTCCTGTCAGCAGGATATCTGCGATACAAAAATAGATCATATGAAAATAAATGGTTTTATGCGTTTATTACAAATATTGAATACCGTTCAAACGGTATGACGGAAATTCATTTTGAAATTGACTATCTCACAACGTGGATGGGAACTTTTCAGTTAAAGCAATGCTTTGTCGAGCGGCAACATGTGACAGATGATTCGATCGGCGTTAATATTCTTGATGAGGGAGTAAACTATGGAGAGCATGTGATCGAAGGTATTCATGATTACACACTTACCGGAACAACGTCATTTAATCCTATCGTTATAGTGACAGCGGCAGAATCGGGCGGCTCTGGCGGAGGTATCGCTAGTGGAGTTTATAGCGGATGCGCTATTTCTGTTTTTGTAACGGCAGAATCCGCAAATAATTATATCAATGATCTAATTGATAAAAATAAAGCAGACAATATTGTTAAAATATATTCACTTCCGGCAAAATACGTTGTTCCTGGCGGAACTCCGATTGAGGACAGATACAAAGAAACACATACAAATAATAAACCCTATAACACTCTTGATGGTTACGTTCCCAAAAATAATAAATTATTCTGTTATCCGTACAAATACGCCGAAGTAAGCAATGGAGAGGGTGACAAAAAAGATTATAAGTATGAGTGCTTCAATACTGTACCCGGAAACGCAAGTAGCGGAACATATAGTTTCACAGAACAGGCGTATTTCGGGGCATCAACTCAGGCTTTGTTCATGCCTATTAACTACAAAGTTCAGTCTATGTCAGGAAATGGTCAGTTAGAAATTGATGAGCGAGTGAGTTTGTCAAGTTTCCCTTTATGCGCTTACAACATTGATACATACCGTGCATATACCGCACAGCAAAATACATCCGCACCGAACAGCTTATTTAACAGCTTTACGAAAGGGGCGATCAGTGGCGGAGCTGCAGGAGCGGGCGGAGGTATCCTCGGTGCAATCGGTGGTGCATTGTTTGGAGGTATTAGCAATAGCATAGGAAAAGTAGTTGATTTATTAACTGTTAATACTGTACCAGTTGAAATGGGAACAAGAAACCAGGGGACGCAGGAAAG
>ENA-OXIW01000092-OXIW01000092.1-human-gut-metagenome-genome-assembly--contig:-NODE-92-length-11426-cov-9.5259_pt1 | contig 11426 bp, 11 predicted proteins | sample MGYA00249822_ERZ652370 | MGnify/ENA primary metagenome ERZ652370 (study PRJEB26925, sample SAMN05826923) | human gut metagenome | biome: ENVO:2100002; feature: ENVO:00000062; material: ENVO:00002003... | reverse complement strand
ATTAATTCAAATTGTTGCCGAGTAATATTGCTGGGATAATTTTTCATAGCTTAAACTCGCTTTTTACATAGAAGTATATCAAAAATCATAGATCTTGGACAGCTTCTAAGATTGAGAAAACCTCAGTTTCAGGGACGAAGACTTGGAGGGATAACAACAATCAAGATGGAATCCGTCCAAGTTCAATCACGGTAAACTTATTGGCCAATGGTCAACAAGTTGCAAGCAAGAAAGTTAGTGCCAGTGATAACTGGCAGTACAGTTTCGACAACTTAGCTGCTTATGCTAATGGTCAGAAGATTACCTACACAGTTACGGAAGATGCAGTTGCGGGGTACACCAGTACTGTTGATGGTTACAATATTACTAATACCCATAATCCGACAACGCCTAAGAAGCCCCAGGTTCCTAATAACCCGACAACGCCTAAGGAACCTCAAGTTCCTAATAATGGGAATAAGGTAACACCAAAGGATTTCACTCAAGGTAAAATGTACGATAAAACAAGTAGATTACCTCAAACAGGTGATGGATCATCAATGGGTATGATGTTAATTGGACTAGTGACGTTATTGCTAAGCTTAGGTTTAGTAGTTATAAGTAGATTTACTATTTGATCATGATTGAATGATCGTAAGCACTCCACAACGAACCGGGTTGAATCTTAACCATTGATGGTATCTCAGATCCCTGGGTTCAAACAAAAATAGCGGGCGACCAACGCAGTTTTCTGCGTTAGTCGCCCGCTTTGGTTTCTCTATTAAACACGACACGTGGCCTGAATTTCTGGAGCCCCCGGTAAATAAGCCTCAATATCTGGCGTGTTACGTTGCGTGTAAACCGTTAGTAATGGTTAAAAATACTTAAAGACGTCCAGTTTATTTAATTTTTCCATTTGTACAATACCAAACCAGATCGTATTAGCCTTTGCGCCTGCCGTTGGTTTTGTGAACAGACTTATTCTTTCGCACCAGCGTGGTAGAGTGGATCTGTTGCTCATCGTGGTTATTGTGTAAAGGTAGATCACAATGCTCAAAGATCTGGTAAACCCGGTCCTTTAGATTAAGGGCATTGTTAATCACATTGCGTAATAATTTTAACGGTGATTTCTTGATTGTTTCCTCGATTAACTAGTCGGCTTTGTGTTTCTAGGGCGTTAGCTTTTCACAACCGGGGTCTTAAAAAGATCATTCAAGGCTTCAGACATTGTTGGATGAGTATAGATCATGTCGCGTAATCTTTCGTAAGGTAATTTGGCCTTCATTGCCAATGCAATTAGATTGATGGTTTCATGAGCCTCAGCGGCATACAATGTTGCCCCTAAAATAAGGTGTGTTTTTTGATCAACGATTACCTTATAAAGCCCGCGTTGATCCTCCAAGACACGGGCCTTTGGAATCGCCTTGACTGATAGCTTGAAGGTTTGTAAATCATAACCTGCACTCTTAGCTTGACGTTCATTTAAGCCGACGTTAGCCAGTGGTGGATTTAGGAACGAAGCAGTCGGTATCACCATTCGATCGGCCGTTGAGCGATCCCCCTTATCAAACAATTGATCTACAATAATACGAAAATCATCCAATGAGACATAAGTGAACATAGGACCGCCATTAACGTCGCCCAAAGCCCAAACGTTTTGTACTGTGGTCCTTAAATGATCATCGACCTGAATAGCACCACGACTGGTTAAAGCAATATCGGTATTTTCTAGCCCTAAACTATTTATATTAGGCCGTCGACCGACTGCAACTAATACCGCATCAAATTTCGCAGTGTTGGTTTGATCACCTTGTTGATAATATAATGTAACCTTCTCACCATTATCTTTTACTTGAGTTAGTTGAGTCGCCGGTTTAATCTCGATCCCTGCGTCAGTCAGATCTGCTACGACCTCGGTCGCAATATCAGGATCTTCGCGCTCTAACAATCTGGTATGTTGGTCGAAAATCGTTACATGCGTACCAAAGGAATTAAACATTCCAGCAAATTCAAGGCCAATATAACCGCCACCAATAATTGCTAGTCGTTTCGGTTGTTTCTCCAATTCCATAGCTTCTTTAGACGTAAAAATCCGCTGACCGAATTCTAACCCTGGGATTGATGGCCAATTTGGAACCGCTCCAGTATTAATGAAGATGCGTTCACCTCTCACCTTCTTAGTTGTTCCATCACTCATTACGACTGCCAAAACATAATTGTCGATAAAACGTGCTGACCCATCCCAAATTGTTGCTAGTGGCTCATCAGCCACCATGTGATAGTTTTTGTCTCGCAACTGTCTAGTCATCTCACCACGCTTATTAACTGCCGTAGTAAAGTCTAAGCCACGTTGACCATTTAAAATTAAATTTTTAGATGGTAGGCAGCCAACATTGATGCAAGTCCCTCCATACATTTGTTTTGACCGTTCGATCAGAAGCACGGTCTCATCATGCTGCGCCAAGTACTTAGCTAATGTCTTACCCGCCTTACCAAATCCAATAATAATATTTTTAAATTTATCCATTGTTTTACCCGCCTTTTACTAGTCATTTGTTATTGCACTTATTATAAGTAAGCAAATCGCCAAAAGCAATTTATATGTTCAACTACCTATTTATCTGACTTGACTTTATAGTCATCATTTCACCATCTTATTTGTCTTTTACCACAGTTTTCCCTCTAGTAGCTGATTTTATGACCTTCTTTACTTTTATAATCGTACTGTCTGGTAGGGTTTGCGCCCGCTCTTGGACCGCCCTACTGGACGCTTGTTATTTCCCATTGCAGCAGTATTATTAGCCTTGCTTGCTGACCTTGCTAGTGTTGTAGCTTTCCTTTGCTGTCAAGAGCAGTTTTATTGCTCTTGGTTGATTTTTAATTTCCCTGTATAATGGATTGAGCAAAAAGTTTTAAGGGCGGTGGCTGTCTTTTCCCTTGTGAGGTGAGGCCCATGGGAACATGGAATAATCTTCAGGAAGGTTTCACAGTCAATGAGCGTCTTCCAGACACTCTCGTTGATGTTGCTGTTTGGCACGTTTTTAATCGCGCTACTCAGCTATATCGACAAGCATCACAAATAAAAAAGCCGCACCGATCATAACTTTGGCGAGTTACGGGACGACATTATCGTTTAGTTAACTAATGCCACCGCCTTTGAAGCGGCTTGCGCGGGAAGTCCTGTTTTCGGCGGGACTTCCTTTTTCTGTTTATATTATAGCATGACCTTTAAAAACTGGCTAACGCTTTAAACTTTGATCAAATTCGGATTTGGGTTGTTTGATTGATGAATTTTCTTCAGTAAATGCTTGCATCTGTTTTTGTGTTCGATTACTGATTTCATGGTGTATATCATTTAGTTTATTTTTTAGTTCTGATTTTTGTTGTGGGTTCCTTGCTTGCTGAACTTGTTGTTGCAAGCTTTGATATGACTGATTAAGCGCTCGGGCTGATAGCTTTTTTATTTTACATTTAAATTACAAGTGCATACCCCCATCTTCATGCCGGTTTCGAGTTTGATGTTGCCGCTGCTTTTTCGTCATTGCCCACTCGGTCTCTTTTAAGCCACGTAGTTGCTGCTTTCTTAGATAGTCCGTGTTCTTCGCATATAAAATGGTTATTAAGGCTTCGTCAAAAATATTAGTCAGGTAGTTTTTCGGGCTAGTTGGGTAATAATTAATGGCCTGATAGTCCTTAATTTGGTCTTGCTTATATTGATCAAACCGTGTTGTCTGTTGTTTCAAACGGGCTTGCACCATTTCAATTTGTTGGTGATCCAACTTAGGATCTTGGCCACATTCGCCGATAAACAGTTGCCGGGTGCCATCATGTTTTAAGACCCGTTGCAGTCGATGATCCTGAATATCTTTTAATTCCATTTTGCCTAACAGGTAATTTAAACCAGCTTGGTGTTGCTGACTAGTAAAGACTACCGGTGGCTGCTGTTGTAATTGACTAAGATTCTTGGCGCTTAATGGCTTTAATTCTGGGTCATAGTAAACCACAGCGGTATAGATTTGCTCCTTGTCAATTGTCTCTAGCTTATCGAGGTCACTGTCCGGAAAAGCAGTCGTTAGAATGCTGTTGTATTGGGTTTGCACCACGGCTTTAACTTCTCGAATGACCCGTAAATCTTTGACCGCTTTAGAAATGAATTCGAGTTCGTTAGGTTGATAAGCGGCTAGTATGCCCCGATCAGTATGCTTCAAATCGTCTAACTGGTGACCATGTTTGGCTAGGACCGTGGTTAATTGCTTCTCAATTGTTTGGGCCTGCTGATTAACTAACTGCCAGCTGGTATATGGCCGCTTGGTAAACGTCAATAATTGCTGGGTTAATAAGTCGTTTCGAATATTCATTAAACGTTCGTTTAATTCACTGCCTTTGAAAATCGTTTGTTCACTATTAGTTTCTTTAATCAGTTCCCGTCGTTCAGCTGCGGTTGTCTGTTCAAAATTAAGTTCCGGATAAAGCTTTTTCGTTGCTCGTTCCACCACTTTATTTAACAACTGGTTAGCTTGTGCTAGTGATGTCGTTTGCTGGTCAATAGTCAGCAGTTGCTTGGTTACATCTTCACCAATGGCATGTTTGATTAATAAGCTGTTTTTCCAATTAAACAGCATGCGCTTTTTATCATCTAAATGTTCTAAATCGACATAGGTTTTCAATTGCTGACTTAGATGACTAATTGTGTGTTTTTCAGAGAACGATAGCTCGTCAGTTAACGCGTCAAAATGTTCATGATTTCTTATCTTTTCGTCAAGATTATGATATTTATCTTGAGCGTTTCTTTGCGCTCTAACTTGTTGATTAAATGCTTTTCGATTTTTTCTTTGGCTGTTAATGCCTTCGTGTTGGGTAGGTGTCTCTTGAATCCCTTGATCGACAAACGATTTTTCACTAATCCGATCCGGAATATTTTTTTGTGCTAAGAACTGATTAACACTTGTTGCCCAGTTATGCCGCCACTCATTAATTTTTTCCTTTTTATCCCAATCAACCAACCAAATTTTTCTTTGTTTTGGAAACCCGCTTTTGGTTAAAAGTTGCTTGCCATTTTCATCTTTAATGTACTGCGTCTTTGCTTTTAATCCCCAACTACCATCGGGGTTAAATGGGCGATTGGTTAACATCACATGTGCGTGCGGATTGTCTGAGTGATCGCGATGAATTGCTACGTCAGCTACCATACCTTGATCGACAAAATTTTCTTGCACATATTTTGTCAGTAATTCTTTCTGTTCGGATTCACTTAATTCAACTGGCAAAGCCACGTTAAACTCTTTCGCATACCGAGAATTTGCTCGCCGATCTTTTCTTTCTACTTCGTTCCATAATTTTTCTCGATCACTGGCCCATGCTGGTGCATTTTTAGGAGTTAAAATAAAACTCTCTGGCATGACTGACCGAGCATAGAAATAGTGGCGACCTTCTTGATCATCAAATAATTTTTCACCACTTCGATAAGCGGCACTGGCAATCGCACTTCGTCCTTTCCCAGCACTAATATTACTAAAACTCATATGAAATATTGCCATATTAGTCACCTCTTTACTTTGATTCTATGGGCTTGACTTTGTTGTCGCCATCGGCGACTTCTAATACAGGATTTTGGGGTTAGCACAACATAGAATTCATTCTATGTGTAAGTGCGCATTGACCTCGTTTCACTCGGTCTGCTGATTCTCCTGAATTTACTTTTAGTGTATGCCTTCCGCTTCGCTATTTCAACTTTTATCCTTTGACTTAACATTATCTGTATGATATAGTGTCGGTGATTATTTTTAATATGATTGGAGGGATCGTTATGTCTCAAAGTAACTTAGAAAAACAAGAAGCTAAATTAAAAACCCTTAATCAAAAAATTAAGGACGAAAAAAATAAGATTGAACAACGGCTAGGTAAACAAATCATCAGTCAAGCCAATTTAGATTATGCTAATTTGTCTAACGATCAGATTAAGCTTTTAGCCAAGCAATTTTCTGAATTTTTAAAGGTAAAGTCCGTAGATCATTAGCCATACGAGATGGGGAAATTCCATGTCTAATCAATATGAAAAACTAGTCGAGCAGCAAGCGCGTTTAAAACAAAAAATTGAGCGGGAATATTTTAAATTACGGCAATCTAAATACTATGAAAATCGGCAAGCCCGCAAAGCCCGTTCTCGCCGATTAATTCAAAAAGGGGCTTTATTAGAAAAGTACTTTCAAGCTAATAACCTCTCGGTCGAACAAACCGAAGAACTTTTAAAAACATTTGCTGACTATGTTAACGCCCATAAACCGGGTAAATTAAAAAACGATCAACCTAATAACTAGGCCGATCGTTTTTATTTTCAGGATTGTTTTTTGGCTTTACTTCTGGGTTTTGATCTGCAAAATTTTGTAACTGCTTTTGCACCTTTTCTGGATAAGTAATATTTTGGTTTATCCAAGGAAAATGCCTCAAATCGTTCTTAAAAACTTGTCCCTTCTCTCTTGCATAAACAGAGGTAAACTTTTCGCTATTATCATAGATCATGACCTTATCAGATTTAAAGGCCACTAATGGCAAATTATGTTTGGATTGCTGATAACGTTTCTTGATCGTTGCTACTGGAACACCGTGGCCACCTTTTTGTACCCGTTCGTTGACCCTTTGGATAGCTAAATTTTCATCTCGCAAAGCAACATATAATAAAGTCACTTCAAAGCCATTTTTGTGAGCTTTGTCAATCAAATTGAGTTGAGCTTTGCCTCTACCTGCAGTGTTGTTTCTACGTGAATACTTTGCTGGTGATCTAAAGCATAGTGTAGTTGTTTGATTTCTTCTTTCATGGCTTTTAAGTTGTCACTATCTTTATGCCAATCGCCACCCATTTGTCTTAAAAGTTCATCAGCGTTAATCCGTTTTGTTTTGTCAAACAAGATGGGAAATGTATCGTATAGCGTACTTTTTCCTGCTCCGTTAATACCAGCAACAATTATATATTGAGGTTTATCTATCAACGGACAAAGTCCTTTCGCTTAATAACCTCATCTTGCCTTTTATCTAAAAAGTAGGTATATAAAGCGTCATATACTTTGCGCTTTTCTGGATCTGGCTCATGTAATGACTTATCAAGTAAATCTTTTAAATCAGTTTCTTTGGCAATTTCAAAAAAGTCATTAATTGTGATTGTATCTTTCATGTTCATCACACTTCCAAGTTATTAATTTATTTAATCTGATAAGCCATTAGTCCTCATCTGGATCATTGAGCCAATCAGCGACTTCTTTAGCGTCTTTGAACTCTGTTACTGGTGTCTCTTTGGTAGCCTTTAAAAGGCTTAAATTAGCTCTTTCGGCTTCGCTCAGGGCTGGTTTAAACGGTAATGCTGCGTCAGCTACGATCCGCTTATAAAACATATTGATCGCGGTAGTTGGGTTTAGACCTAACTGGCTTAAAACGGCTTCGGTATTATCTGCCAATTCTTTGTCAATCTGGACTTGTACGCGTTTCTTTTCCTTAACTGCCATGATTTTCTCGCCCCCCTTTCTTACTACTCACATTATACTAATCTTTGAGTACCATCTCAATTAGCCTGCTTCTTTAAAAGTTGTGAATTTAAGTTTGCTGTCCTTTCCGCAATGGCACTTATACAACGTTCCTAAAGTGCCCGTAAGCGCATTTTAAAACTCGTTTAATATAATTATGCTCTATCTGTTTAAAACAGCTTAAATGGCCTTATATAGCTTTTTAGTTTTAAGCACGCTCATCGTTAGGGTGTTTGGCCACGTATTCTCTAGCCGCTTGTTTATTCCACCAAGCGCCAATTCAGCCACTCAAGGTGTCTATTTTTGCTTCTAAGCGATTTTAAAGCGATTTTAATATAATTATGCATGTAACACTTAAAACGGCTTAAATGAGCTTATACGGCGTTTAATTCCAATAAGGCTCATTGTCAGTGTTCTGTTCTTCGGGGTGTTTGGCCGCATATTCTCTAGCCGCTTGTTTATTCCACCAAATCCCAAATAGGTTTTGCATGGTGCCGTACAAGTAGTTCTCCACGTTTTTGACGTGTTTCTCGTTGCTTCGGAGGACGTTAAAATAGCGACGGAGGGTTTGGGTCATTAGGGGTTTTAACTCCGGATCATCTAAGATGATGTAGACGCCGATATCTTGGTGCTCCTTCTCAACTTTGTATTTGGCGTTGAGAATAATTTTGATAAACCGCCGCATTTGTTGCGGGGTTCGGGCCCAGAAACTGATCAGTTGGACGGCTTCGGGTTCTAAGAAAATGTCATTAGTTTCTGAGTGGGTGAGAAAGTGATAGGCGTTTTCAATCAGGTCCCGGTTTTGTTGTTCAATTTCAGCTTGTGAGTAATTAGCTGTGGAAAAGTCTAACTCCGGAGTATCTATTAAGTATCTATCTTTATCTCTATCACTTCGTTCTAGATCTAGATTAACTGCATTTTTTGCAGTTCCGCTTGTACCAAGGGATTGTGCGTCCTTATCAACGGTCTTATGCGGAACTGCATTTTTTGCAGTTCCGCTTATACCAAGGGATTCAGCAGTCTTATGCGGAACTGCATTTTTTACAGTTCCGCTTGTACCAAGGGATTGCGCGTCTTTTTGACCATATTCGCCGCGCAAATAGACGTCGGTAGCTTGAACATCAAGCTTGGACAGGTATAGGCGGTTCGGTTCATTCTTTTTAGTTTTCGGGTTGAAACCTAGTTGTTTTTGGAAGAGTAAACCAATTGATTCAAGTTCAGCTTTTATTTTGATGACTTTGTGTTCGGAGCAGTTAAATAGGTTTCCCAATTCTTGGTTGGTAAAAATAAAGTAAATGTGATTATCTTCATCAACCCAGTTGTTCCTTAATGAATACTCCAGTCGGTCTTTTAAGACCATATAGGCTAATTTAGCGTCATTGCTTAAATGTCTGTATTGCTCGCCATACATTAATACCTTAGGAAACTGGAAGAATAAGGCTCCATATACGTTATCGGCTTCATAGTAATTGAAATCTGTTGATTTTGTCATAATAAAAACTCCCTTTCTTGACTGACACACGCTGTCTCAAAAGAGAGTTGCTAAAACATTCGACTTGCATTACAATACAAATCTGATATGCTCTAACTGAATTACAAAGCATTCATTTAGACTTGAGGCTTTGTAATTTACCAGCATGTGTCTGTTTGTGAGTTGCCCAGTCGGCAACTTTTTTAAGTTTTAACAACAAAAAATGGACCAAATAGCTCTGGTTAGCTACTTAGTCCATTGACTTTAATTTGTTTTTAACTATCCTTAACTTGTCCTTTGGGACTGGTTTGCGGTATAATTAATCTACAAATTAAGAACAATGTTCAGTCGATTTTAACTTGGCGGTCTAAATCGACTGAATCTAAGTAGCTGTCTGTTAGCTACTTGCTAAACCCAAAATCCCTGATTCCTCGTGAATCGGGGATTTTTCTGTTTAGCTTAATCTCTTTATTCGGTTGTTAAATTAGTTTTAGTTTGTTTGTTAACTCTCTGATAACTGCTAACGCCCTCTATTTTATCGTATATATAGCAGAATGTAAATGTTTTTTAATATTTCCCTATTTCTATATAGGGAAATAGGGAAATATACCTATTTCCTAATTTCCCTATTTATGATACAATCTAAACAAGGAGATGAGCGTATGGATTCTGCAATACTCGTAAGAGATATTGAAGCAATAAAAAAAAATAAAGGCGCTATTGTAATAACTAGCGGGAACCAAAAAGGCGGTGCAGGTAAAACAACCAATACCGAACTAATTGGTTATCAATTAGCAAAATATGGTATTAAGACTTTACTAATTGACATGGATCCTCAGAACAATTTATCTCAACATCTAATACTTACACGGTCTGCTAGGAATGATGATGTTCTTGTAATTCAAAAAACTTTAATGGTGGGTGTAACACAGGGAAATGTTGAAGATTTACCAATGAGAGTTTTAGATGACTTGTATTTGTTACCGTGCTCTACAGATTTTGCTGATTATCCAAAGTATCTTTGGAAAACGACAAAAAATGATAATGAAGCAGATCATTTAATACCTAATTTATTTGAACCACTTAGAAGTCAGTATGATGTTATTTTAATTGATACACCACCGCTAAACAAAGAGATTTCAACAGCAGCTTGTGTTTTTTCAGATTTTGTTCTCATTGCCCTTCAAACAGAAGCTGATTCTTTAAATGGAGCTGAAGAGTATCTTTCTCTTTTAAGTTCGTTGAAAACGGAATATGACTTACCTGTCCAAGTCTTGGGCGTTTTGCCAATGATAATGAATAAAAGAGGGACAGTTGATAAGTCTGTTTTAGCAACGGCAACTAGTGAATTTGGAAGAGAAAATATTTTTTCAACAGTTATTCCGCGGATGGAACGAATTAAGAGATTTAAATTAACAGGTATTACTGAAAAAGATAGATTTGACAAACGTGTTTTAGATTTATACGAAAGAATTACAGCAGAATTTGTTCGCAGAATAGTAGTCTATGGAGAATTGGAGGATAAATAATGGCAAGTGATAATTCAACCGATGACATTTTAAAGGGTGTGAAGAAAGGTAATCCCCTATTGAGAAACCACACCAAAAACTTTAAGCCTCAACAAAGTTTTGAATTTTCAAATTCAAATGATCATAAAACCTTAAAAACAAAGTTTAAGAATCAAAAGAAATCAATTAAAATTTCTACCGAAACAAAAACTCAGTTAGATATTTTGAAAGAAATTGAATCAATGAAATTCGATTATGAAATAATTCAATTGTTGCTAGATTCATATGTGAACGAATTGAATCCAGAAGAAAGAAGTATCTATGAAACCATGCTTAAATTTAGAAGTCAAAAATAGGGAAATTACGATATTTCCCTATTTCCCTAAAGGGATATTTCTTAATAGCGAAATATCCCTTTTTAATATCTGATTTTAATCACAGATAAAAAACTAAGTAGCTAGTGATAAAATATTAGGAAATTCAAGAAGCATTAAAAGACAGTATCAGTTGGATTTATGAAACTGTTGAACTAGTATTTACAAATATAGAAAAAGGGAAATTGCGGTATTTCCCTTTTTCCCTATTTATATATTTCCCTATTTTTTTGAAAAAGCGCCCTATCTACTGGTATAATGGCATTTCATTGTGATATTGACATGTCTTTAACCGGTAGGGAGGGCACTTTTTTAATTATTCTGTAGCAATTTACATGTTACAAGTATTTTGTAATTTAACGCGTTGTGCTAGTTATGAAATATTGGTTAGTAATGGCCAAGTCTTAACCCGCTTTTGCCAGCGGCGAGTTGTTCATGAACTCGAATCGTGTGCCACAGTAACAGCGCTTCTAAGAAGCTGTCCAAGATCTATGATTTTTGATATACTTCTATGTAAAAAGCGAGTTTAAGCTATGAAAAATTATCCCAGCAATATTACTCGGCAACAATTTGAATTAAT
>ENA-OXIW01000090-OXIW01000090.1-human-gut-metagenome-genome-assembly--contig:-NODE-90-length-13061-cov-29.0538_pt1 | contig 13061 bp, 13 predicted proteins | sample MGYA00249822_ERZ652370 | MGnify/ENA primary metagenome ERZ652370 (study PRJEB26925, sample SAMN05826923) | human gut metagenome | biome: ENVO:2100002; feature: ENVO:00000062; material: ENVO:00002003... | reverse complement strand
ATAATTACCTCTCGCTTTTCTGCAATAAAAAAGGCGCCATTTCTGGCGCCCGTATCTGGGTTATAAAATTCAGCTAATCGTGATGCCTGCAGTGGCTTTCTTCATCACCACAACCAGCAAATCGCTGATACTTGCTGTGGGATACCAGTTATTTACCAGCCATGCTGACACCGAAAACTCCAGTGTCATGTGACCGTGACCGGCAGGCATATCAATAACACCACTGTAAATCAGCGTATTATCCAGCGCGGTACGGTTATAAATTTCAGCACCGTTTTTCCGCACTATCAGACGGCATGAGGAGTAAATATCAGTATGCTCTTTCTCATGTTTAGCGCCGCTGAATGCCACCGCCGGAATAACAATCTGCCGGTCAAACGGCTGATCGTCATAAACCCTGACGGTAATGGTTCCTGATGGCCACCGCTCCGGTGCACGGGAGTCCCGGGGGAAAGCTTTGCCCACTGTTTTAACGAGATCGCCTTCAATCTGGTTCGCGGACAATTTTCCCAGAACCCGACAGTTCTCGTTAATCGTGACGTTGTTGAGCGTCCCGGAGTTCGCATTCACGTTACCGCTGATATCGGCATTTTTCGCCGTCAGCCGCCCGTCCGGTGTCAGGGAAAATGCCGGAGGATTACCGCCGCTGGTAATGGTGGGAGCCGTCAGATATTTCAGGAACACTTCATTCATGAATATCTGATCGCCCTGACCAACAAACATCGGCTTTGTGTTGCCATTCGCAGGATTAATCATCGCAATCCTGTCTGCCGCCAGCAGCACCTGACTCTGCATTCCTGCTGGCGTATTCTCAATACCGGCACCGATACCCGCAATATAAAGGCGTCCGTCCTGCATCTGCTGCAGTTTCACGGCCCACATGCTGTTCAGGTTATTATTTGTATCAACCTGAACTTTCTGTATCTGCTGGATTGCCGCACTCTGATTTTCCAGTTTTTTATTGACGGTCTGCGTGATTTCATTGCTGACATTCGTAATGGACGTCCTGATTTCAGCCAGGTCCGGCGCAAGCTGACCGTTATCAATCTGCGTCCACAGCTCCTGGGCCAGATGTGTTTTCCCGATTTCTCCTTTGAAAAAATCCAGGTAACCTTCCGCATCATCGCTCGCCCGACCGACAGCCTCCACGAATGCCGATTTGCCAACAGTATTCACACTGCGGATATAAAAATAATAATCATGGCCCGGTTTGATATTGATACTGGCAGCTATCCAGTACAGCGCCGAGCCAAGATAGCGGGCTGCGGTTTCAACCTGCCTGATATCCGCAATCCGCTTTTCCGAGAACCAGAACTCAAACTGTACCGTCGGATCATAAACCGCAAGATGCGGTGTGGCGGTTATCTGAAAATAGCCCGGCGTCAGCTCAATCCGCGACGGTGCTGCCGGTGCGGCAATCCGGAAGGTGGTGGTGGCAGGTTCACCCTGCTGGCCATAGCTGTTTATCGCCCGCACCGTCAGGGTGTATTCCCCGAGCGGCAGGCCGCTGAAACGGTGCTCCGTGTCTGCGGTGATAGCGGTGGTCACCAGTCTGGCATCCGTTCCCTTACCACTGGTCAGGCGCAGACTGAAGCGCACACCCTTCACCACCCGCGGCGTGTCCCATTTCGCCTGCGCCAGATACTGGCCGTCAGCTGCGCTCACCTCCACCGTCAGGTGCTGCACTGCCGGTGGGATGACGCTGTTCAGGGAACCTGACTGCGGCTCAAAGCGGGCACCGTTATCCACGATGGCTTCTTTTTCCGGTACGTGCTGCACCGCCGTGATGGCAAAGGTGCCGTCCGTGTTTTCCCGGACGGAGACACAGCGGAACAGGCGACGGCGCAGTGACGGCAGGGAGAGTCCCCACACCCCGTATGTCTCCACACCATCAGGCAGGGTACTGACCTGTATCCGGTCCGGCGCGGGGTGTTCGGTGATGTCCACACTCACTGGCTTACCGCTGCCGTTAATCAGGTTCACCGTGGCGGCACCGGTCTCCGGAAGTGTCACTTCACGGTCCAGCGTCAGGGTGCGGGTGGCAGCATCAATGGACAGGACACGTCCGCCGGTCAGGGTCCCGGCATAGTCGTTATCACAGATTTCAATGATGTCACCGGGTGTGTGCCGCAGCCCCTGAGACCCGAGCGTGAAATCCACCGTCTGCGTTTCCAGCAGTTCGGTCTTTATCACCCACAGTCCGGCACGGTGGGCCTGACCGCGGCTGGTACAGCCGAACGCGTCCATCTTCAGCAGGTTGCGTCCGTAGCGCAGTATGGCTTCCGGGTCTTCCACCAGTTCCGTGGAGGTCTGCCAGCCGTTCTGCGGGTCGGTGTAATTCACCTCCACCGCCGTGTGCCGGTCCTTCAGGGCACTGAAGCTGTAGCGGAATCCCACGCCGTTATCATCCACCACCACATCGCTGTTGGTGTACGGCCACACCACATCCGACGGGCGGTCCTGAACGAACGTCAGCGTCTGACCGTTCCATACCGGCATACAGCGCATCGCAGAGCAGAAATCACTGAGAACGTCCCACGCCTTACGCTGTTGTGCCAGGTACGCATTAAAGGTCATCCGCGGCTCGGTCCCCCCGAAACCATCCGGGACCGTCTGATCGCAGTACTGCCCGATGGCATACAGCGCCCACTTGTCCACATCCGCCGCCCCCAGACGTTTTCCCATGCCGTAGCGCGGGTGAGTCAGCATGTCCCACAGGCACCAGGCCGGGTTGTTGCTGTATGCCGGTTTCAGACTGCCGTCCCAGATACCACTGTACGTGCGTTTTTCCGGGTCATAGTTTGACGGCACCTGGATGATACGACCGCGGATATGGTAGTTCACCGTCATCTGCTGGCCGCCGAACTGCTCCGCATCCACCTGCAGCCCCACAATGGCCGTGTTCGGGTAGCACTGTTTCACATCGATGATTTCGGTGTATGACGACCACAGCGTCTTATTCTGCAGCTGGTCCGTGGTGCTGTCCGCCGTCTCCCTGACCATCCGGATGTTAAAGGGCCGGGGAGGCAGATTATCCAGAATCACCGAGGCCAGGAACTGTGAGGTGGTCTTGCCGTTAATGGTGACGTCCTTTTCTGTCACCCAGTTACCGTTACGCTGTAACTGAATCAGCAGGCGGACGGTTGCCGGGTTACGGTCACCCTTTGAGGTGGTCTCCACCAGTGACTGCACCCCGAAGGTAACCCGCAGGCGGTCAATGTTCACGGACGTAATGGTGCGCGTCACCGGTTTTGCCTTCGTCACTTCCACGCCCAGTCCGGTTTCAGCTCCGGAGGACTCAAAGCCTTCCGGTGGTGTCTGCTCCTGCTCCCCGGCACGCCAGACCGCGGTCACACCGTGTATCACGGGATTACCGTCCGTGTCCGTCAGCGGGGTTTTGTTCACCAGAATACTCTGCAGTCCCTTCACCGGACCTTCTATCGGTCCCTCACCAATCGCATCAATCACACTCATCATCTGCGTGGATTTGAGATTATCCTTCGCCTCACGAGGCGTGTGTGCCTTACCGCCACCTTTTCCCATACAGCCTTCCCCTGAATAAATTAACCGCCACTTGCCATTCCGTACAGAAGTCGGATATCCTTCGCCCGAAAAGCATGAAACACATTTCTGCCATGCTAAAGAGAAACCCCGGTATCAGCAGATACCGGGGTTTTCTTTCATGCCCACCGATAATCCTGTTGGTTAAAACCGGTAATGGCATAAAAATTCTGAATATCTTCACATTTTCACACACTGACTGTGGCGCGTATAATTTCTCTGCGTTAATTTTTTTGTCGTGATATAAGAATAATTCCTTACACTTAATCTTCGTAACTCTCCCGCAGTTCCTGTCCGCGATCACTGCGGGATTTTTTTATTCTTTTTACCCCTGCCGCCCGATAACCACGACCTTTCCGCCCCCGCCTTCATCACGGGTGCTGATGTCCTGGGATATACGGCGGGAGCCAACCAGCATTTCCCCGTAAGGCACCGGCATCGGGTTCCCCTGGGCAATCATGTTATCCAGCGAGGAAAAGTACGTGTTCTGTCTGCCGTTATCCGTTGCGCGGTAATCCGGTGTTTTTGCCTTCGGGGCCAGCATCTGGGCCACTCCGCCCAGTATCATGCTGGCACCCAGTGAAAACAGCATCGTGGTGGCAGAAAAACCACCGGCACTCAGGGCTGTACCCCATAACGCCATCGAGCCTCCGGCCGTGAAGAAAGAGCCCACGATGGCTGCCGCCCCCAGCACAATCTGCAGTCCACCCTTTCCGGCCCCGGCCAGTCGCGGCACAATGTGGATGACCGTTCCCTCACCCAGCTGTTCGTGAAGACGGGCATACACCGCCTCCGGTGCCGTGTCATCACCGGCAATACGTATCTGGTACCAGCCTTCGTTCATCTGACGGCGAAAGCCCGGCATCTGCATCGACAGGGCGCGAATGGCTTCCGCTGCCGTGTTCACATACAGGCTGAGGCGGCGGCCAAATCGTTGCAAATCCCCGTGAAGGCAGATGCGTGCCAGTGGCGGTGACGCCAGACAGAATGCGTTCGTCGTTGCCATTTTTCGGAATACCTCTCCCGTTTACTCAGTTGTTCAGGCAGATGGTGAAGCAGCTCACCGTTGCCGCAGTAAATGGCGGCATGGTTCGGTACCGAAGCACCAAAGCAGCACAGCAGAATATCGCCCGCCTGTGCAGAGGACAGGGGCACCCGGTAAAAGCCGGTGACCGCCATATTGTCCAGGTAAAGGTTCTGACCGTGGCGCCACCAGTCATCCTCGCGATGAAAATCCGGCATTTCAGTCCCCGCCAGATGGTATGCATCCCGGAACAGGGTGTAACAGTCCGTCACCCCGGCAGACCAGCCACCAGGGCAGTGCGCTTTTTATCTGCAGCCGCCGGTCAGCCTCGCTCAGCCAGGGCAGCCCACCGGGATGACTGTGGACCAGTGCCACAATCTCCCCCTGCATCTCTGCCCGCAGCCAGTCTTCCGGTGCGATACGAAAATACGCCTCCGGCTCTGCAGAAATATTCACACAAGGGATATACCACTCCCCCTCCGGCGTGCTTATCACGAAGCCGCACGACTCCGCAGGCGCACACCGCCGGGCATGCGCCAGAATCGCTGATTCAGTCTGTGTCATAAACCGGGATTTACTGCGAAAGTTTATTAATGGAAAGGAAACCGCCAAAATTGCCGACATTCCTGCGCAGTTCACACCCGCGCATGCACTTGCTGCATCTGTCCTTACGGATATCCGTGGTGGGGTTGTCGAACTCATCCGCCACCGCAGGACCGTTATACCCGCATTCATCTCCCCGGTAATCCCACATACAGGTGTTCGCCAGCATGATGCGACCGGGAAACAGCGCCCCGTCCGTCTCGGTCGGTGTAGCCAGCACAAACGAGGCCGTCATGGCTGTCAGCTGCGACATCTGCTCCACCACCCAGCGGTCACTCAGCTCCTGCTCCGGGTCCGCCTCCGGATTGCCCGCAACGAAATTCACCGCATCCAGAAAACGGGCATACACCCGGCGGCGGACCACCGTGGCCCCCACCAGACTCTGCAGGTCTTCCGCCATCCCGGTGACCAGACCGAACAGATTGGACACCGTCAGCGACGGTCTGGCACTGCTGCCCCGGCCGTTCATCTCAAAGCCGCTGCCGTCAATCGGGTATGCCTCATACTTACGCCCCTGCCAGGTGACCGGCTCCCCTTTTTCATTCAGCTCATTACAGAAAAAATACCGCTCACCACCCTGTACCGTCAGGTCGATTTCCCAGAGTACCACCCGCGGTGACTGCTCTGACTTAACCGACTCGTTCAGACTTTCTTCTCGAATATCCTGCATCAGTTCACCACCTGCTTAAACTCCGCGCTGAACTCAACGCGCAACATCCCGACCCGCGCAGACCACCCGGCACAGGTCACCTTTATCTGCCGGTATGCATAGGGTGGCTTCCACAAAAATGCCTTCCAGCCACCGTGCTCTGCCAGGAACGCTTCCAGATGCCGGGCCTCCTCCCGGGTCACGGAAAGCGTCACCCTGTATGTTTTCAGGTCAGCATTCAGCCCTGCCGCCATACGCTGTGAGTACCCGTCACCAAAACGCACTTCACGCACCGATGGCTGCGAGTTCACCTCCATATCCGGCTTCACTTTCCAGCGAAAGGTTTTCATCCACCGCTCCCTGATAACATACCGCCATCACGCAACTGCAGCCGGAGTTCATCCTGTGCCCCCTTGCGGGCCATCTCATACACCGCTTTCATCAGCTGCGGCCCTGCCCGCCCGTTGGGGCCGTCGTTCTGAATCACCACGTGATTGTTCTGATTAAAATTAATGCCTTCCGCCCGCCGCATCTGCGCCGGACTTCCGGCACCGCCGACATAACCACCTTCCGCATAGCCCCGCATCAGGCGGTACAGATTGCCGACACCAATCCGGCTGGTCGCCTCCTTCGTGAAGACAAACTCCCCGCGATGAACAATCCCCGCAGGTTCATATTTACCCCCCGTCCCCGTAAATCTCCCGGTCGCGAAATGGAAGTTCGCCGCCGCAGCCTGAATGGCTGTACCGCCTGACGCGGATGCGCCGCCACCAACAGCCCCGCCAATGGCGCTGCCGATACTCCCGACTATCCCCACCATCGCCTGCTTCAGAAAAATCTCTGTCAGCATGGACAGCACAGAACGGGTGAAACCACGCCAGTTCTGTTCGCTGCCGGTCAGCATCGCTGCCATATTCTGTGCAATACCGTCAAAGGTCTGCGTGGCCGCGTTTTTAACCTGCGAAAAACTGTCCGTCGCACTTTCCGCCCACTCGCCCCAGCCGGACTTCATCCCGGCCATCCAGCTTCCACGAAGCTGCTCCTCCGCAGACCAGGTGTTCTTCAGTGCAGATGTGGCCTTCGCCAGCGCAGCCGGATTATCACCGTACACCTCACGAAGGCGCTGCTCTTCCGACTCCCGCTGCGCCTGACGGTCGGTGAGTCCGCGGGCTTTTGCGCTGATTGCCGCCTGCTTCGCGCTCTGCTGCTGTTCAAACCGCGCCGCCTGCTGTGCCAGCTCATTCAGCCGTTTCTGGTGTTCAATCTTGTCGCCCAGCTCAGCCAGCTGGCGTTTGTACTCCAGCGTCTCTTTCTCATGGGCCAGCAGGGATTTTTCCTGCTCAGATAACTGCCGTTTCGTGGCGGCCTCTTTCAGGACCACATACTGATTTTCCGCTTCCCATAAATCCCGGCGCTGCTGGCTGATTTTCTCATTCACACCGCTGTGTTTTTCCAGCGTCCTGAGCTCGGTTTCAAGCGCCAGCAGGGCTGCATGCGCCTGGTCTTCCTGGCGCTCACCGGCAGACACCTTCACACCGGACGGCTTTTTCTGCGTCGACTCATAATCCTTTTTTGCCGACGCCATCAGCGTGTTGTAATCCGCCTGCAGGATTTTCCCGTCTTTCAGGGCCTTATTCAGCTCTTCCTGCCGGGCGGTATATTTCTCCAGTGGCGTCAGCAGGCGCTCATACGCCTTCTGCGCCTCTCCGGTATACTTCAGCTGTGACGACTCACGCTCAGCCCTGTCCCTTGCCGCCAGTTCACCGGCTTTTTCCATATCCGACTGCAGCGTTGCCGCTGCCAGACCCAGACGGGCATTTTCCCGGTCATCCCATGCGCCCTGAAGGTTGGCACGAAAAGAGGCGGTTTTTCCCCGGCGCTGGCTCCGGCTCTGGTACCACTGCCATTTTTTATCCGCCTCATCAAATGCCTTCTGCGCACTGGCGAGCATATCCGCTGAGGATTCCGGACGACCGATATCCAGAATGGCATCCCACATCGATTTGAATGCCTTCCCTGTTTTATCCGCCCAGGTCTCCAGTGTTCCCATGTTTTCTTTCAGGCGACGGGTCTGCTCATCAAAGCCTTTCGTGGCGATATCGTTCGCCGCCTGCAATGCACCGGCCTCGTCTCCGGAACGCTGCAGCTGTGCAACATACGCAATCTGCTCTGCCGTCACGTTACGGAACTGGCGCGCCATCGCCATCAGTCCCGACGTCGGGTCAGTGGTCAGCTTCCCGAAGGCTTCAGCGACTTTATCCACCTCCACACCGGATGCAGACGCAAAACGCGCGACACTCTGGTTGATGGCATCAAACTGTTCACCACCACGCACACCGGCATTCACCAGGGCTGCCAGTGACTCTCTCGCCTGGTTAAACGTCAGCCCTGCTGCCTGCCCGGCTCTTGAGAGAGTCAGCATACGATCGGCAGTCAGTCCGGACTGATTACCGGAAAGAACCAGGGTTTTATTAAACGCTGAAAGCGTGGAATCTCCCTGGTACCAGGCGTACACCAGCGCACCTGTCGCCACCGCCAGCGAGGTGACCCCGACCATCGGCAGGGTGATCGCACCGGCGAGCCCCCTGAACATGGGGATCATCCCGCCGAAGGAGTCCTTCACCTGACCGCCCTGTTGCAGCAGGATCAGCCAGGGATTCTGACCACCGGCAAGCTGCGTGGCGATATCCGTAAACTGTGCGGGCAGGGTTCGCATGGCCGCTTTATACTGCCCGACGGAAATCCCGGCTTTTTGTGCAGCCAGCGCCTGGCGGCTCAGGCCCTGTTCAACAGCACTGGCGGTTTTTCTGGCGTCGGTATCCAGACCTGAAAAATGACGCCTTACCCGGCTCATCTGCTCATCGAAACGGACAGCATCCAGACTCAGGTCAATAACAAGATCACCAACCGGCTGGGACATATCTCACACCTCCCGGAATCCCCGCTGAAGCCATCATTAATGCGGCATCATCCACCATGACATCCGCCACATCCGCAGACGATAAAATATCGCGCCCTCCGTCCCCACCGAACCGGACGCCTCCGGCAAGTCCTGCCGCTTTCTGCATCAGCATTTTGTCCTCATCCGGCCTCTCCACCTGCTCTTCCTCATGCCGGGGGACAAGCAGACTGAAATCAGAGGGATGCATATCCGGATCGCAAAAAAACAGGCTGAGTACAGCGTACGTCAGCCCGGAAAAATGCATATCCAGCTGGGTATCCTGAAAATAATGCGTGCGGTAAAAACGGTGCCAGTCGGCATATTCGGTGGATGTCATCCCGGCAAGCATGGCGCGCCAGTCGGGTCTCCCCATCTCACGCGCCAGTCTGAGGGCAAAGTTCAGCTCGCCGTCGAAGACTTTCCCGCAGAAAAATCATCATCAGTCAGCGTGTTATTTTTCGCCACTTCAGTAATATCAGTATCCGGACGAACAGCTTCGATCATCCCGGACAGGCACAACACCACGTCTTCCGCCCGGGCAATGGCATCGGCAGGCCAGGTGGTGAGCACTTCCTGCTCTATCTTCATCACGGCCTCATTCATTGACGGTGACTGCGTTTTCTGTGGATGGTTATGCCACAGGGACATCGCCACCAGAAACGCGCCGGTTCTGACGAGATCTTCCACGCTTACCTGCAGGTTGCCGCAGGATTCTGCCTGTTCTGCACGCCGTTTCAGGAGGGCAAGATGCTCGATACGCTGCAGCGCAGACAATTCGGAAAGCGTGACAGACACACCGTTATATTCAAATTGTTCTGTTTTCAGAAACATGTATTACCTCCGTTTACCCTGCAGCGCCCGCTTCAGTAACGGTGACTTCAGCCACTGCGGCGAACTGACCATTTCCGCTCACCACAGGGATCTGCACCTTACCTGTCGCCACGCCGTTTACCGTAATTGTCATATCTTTCACACTAATGGTGGCTTTCGACGGATCGGCGGAAACCGCTCTGAACGTCTTGTCGGTTGCACTTTCCGGCTCAAAAGAAACCGTCAGGGTGGTTGTTTTCCCTTTTGCCACCGTACCGGATGTCGGCGTCACCTTAATCGCACTGACCGGCGTAATTTTGCTGCGTTCTTCCGCTACAGAAGGTTTACCCACGTTAGTGACTTTCACCGTGCGGGTGATCACTTCTTTCGCCGTCACGGCCTTACCGATACTGCTGACCCAGCCACGAAACACATCCACCGTGCCATTCGGAAAACGGATTTTATAGGCCCGGACATCGCCGCTTTCAAACCAGCCTATAAGCCCTTTCTGGCCTTCCTCTCCCGGTTTCCAGGCCAGCGTAAAACTGGTATCACCTGCAGATTTCTGCCCCTGCCCGGTCGCGGTCCAGTCCGCGTCTTCATCATCCAGGTAGTTATCATCGTAGGATTCTGCCGTCATCTCGCCCGGCGTCAGATCCTTCACCTTAGCCAGTCGCTGCCAGTCATCGTCTGACAACGGGTTTGCATAAGCATCACCCTTGCCGTTGTAAACCCACAGAGTGGTACCGGCACCTTTTACCGGCTCAAGGGGATTTGGTGTTGCCATATCGTCCTCACATCTCGTATGTAATGGAATAAGTCAGATCTGCAGAACTCCATAACGCCATATCGTCATCACGACGATACTCATAGCCCTGCGTAACCATCGTGGTAATCAGTCCTGCCAGTGCCGGGATCGCGGTCATCGCCGGGTAAATCCGGCTTTCCATCCACTGATCAAGCTCTGAATCCGGTACCTGTGCCGGTAAAAACACCTCAATATGCAGCGTGGCCCGCCAGGTATCTGCATCCAGCTCTTCACCGGTATACTCTGCATCCGTCAGATAAACCGCGATCGCAGGAAAATCCTCTTCGTCAAAAACAACGGGGCGACCATCAAACAGCGTCGCCCCGTGTTCATGCTGCTCGAGTGCATCCAGCACTGCGGCACGAATGTCAGTGTGTTTCATCGTTTTATCGCAATCCTCAGTTGTTGTTTCAGCGCGTATGCCAGTTCTTTAGGCAGGCGTTCACGCCGGATACGGTCAACATTCTCATCAAATGCCTGTTTCAGTGGGGCCGCCATCGGGATTTTCACCACCTGAATGGGAAGGCGATTACGCTTTTTCCTTCCCTTGTCGTCATTGCCCTCCTCATATCTGGCCTGGGGAAGACGTTGCATAACATGCCAGCGCCCATTATTTAATCGCTGGATAAATGCCCGCTGATAACGATGCTGACCGGCTTTGAGTATGCTGTCCGGACGACGCCCCAGCATTCTGATCCCCAGCTTAATCACAGGGAGATCACCGCGGTTAACGATAATTCTGGCATTCGGATTTCTGACCGTCGCCCGTTTCAGTCTGGACCGTTCCTTTACCAGTTTCCGTCTCACCCTGGTTTCCCGGGCAACCTGTGACGAAGACTGATTAATCGCCGTTATGGCCACGCGGTTAATGGTCATTGCAGAAGCAGCCGGAATGGCGTTTTTACGAACCCGGCTCAGATTGTCAATCGCCTGATCAAGCCCTTTTATCGCCATAATTCACCCTGCGTTTATCGTCGCCGGTTAACTGCGGGTGGTTGCCCACGGTTGAGCCAGAGATAACAGCTGCCCCCGTCATCCGGAGAAACACGATCCACCCAGAATGTCTCACCATTAATGGTCAGCGTGTCACCACGCCGCACGGCACGAACCGTATCCGTCCGCACAAATAATGACGGGCAGCTTCCTTCAATACGGACCCCGCCACCGGCAACCCCCAGCGACTCCGGATCGTCAAAAACCCCCTGAACTTCGCTGCCACACTGTGCCCCCGAGGTGAACTGCGCACAGAGTCCCATCACTTCAACGATCGTACTGTCTACCCCGGCGAGGGCAGCATCAAAGGCATTCTGAAAATCACGCATATTCAGCCGTTCCGTGCTGTATCATGGCCGTTGCCAGTGATGATGGCACCAGAACACGCATACCCCGTAACGCCAGCTCAACGGGACGACCTGTCTCCGGGCAATACCCCATTACTTGCAGGCACTTCCGTACCCGGACGGCTTTAACATCATCCGGAGCATCCGTGTTGTTCAACTGCTCACCATCGTCTGTGTGATTTTGATCAGCCCCGCTCTCATCAGAGTGCATAATGCCCTCCGGGGAAACAGCAAGCTCCTCTTCCCACTCAGACACACGTTGCGCAATATCCGCAGCACTCCCCGACATATCCGCCTCGCGCCCCAGCAGGCCAGCCAGTTGACGAAGACGATTCAGATTTTCTTCTTTTGTTGCCATCTCAGCCTCCTGTGAAAAAAGACACGGGGGCATTTCGCCCCCGCTCACGGATTATTTCACCTGTACCACCACAAACTCATCCGGGTCCGGCAACACCATCAGCGGCGCGGACTGCGTCATGGTAAATTCACGGGCGGGATCCCCTACCGTCAGCCAGTGTTTCGGATAACGGGAAGAGGCCACCACACCTTCGGACAACGCCTGCGCATCCTGAATGGCACCATAGCAACGAATGCCCTCTGCTGCCGTATTCCCCAGGACCAGTGTGCCCACCGGCAGATAACGTTTTTCGGTACCGTCGTCTGCCACATAAGACGTTTTCGCCACCACAATGGCCAGATCACCGTAATACCCTTTGAAAGACACCACCGCTCCCAGGTCTTTCACTGCCGTTTCGAGTTGTGAATTTGAGCCGCGACGGGTATCCAGTTTTTCGCGGAACAGCTTAAAGCCATTCAGCAGACGCCAGACCGTACCGTCCATAATGGCAATATTTACAAGACCGCTGGCCTGATCGCAGTAAAGGTCAATATCATGCGTCGGATCAAACGTATCACGGTCCTGCTCAGACCATTTTTTACCGTCGGCCTGCTCAATGTTATTTCCTTCAGAGCGTCCGAAATCCACCTCGACCGTGTCAAACTGTTCCCCTTCCATGGTGTATTTGCCATACAGCACGGCATTCACCGCCTGCATTTCTTCCACCTGGACAATGGCGTGCTCTTCCTGTTTGAGGTTATCGGTAATGATACGCAGACGACGGTAGGCCGGGTCGTTCAGCTGAGCCGGATCTTCACCAGGAAGGCGCTCAACCGCCTGCTGGTAATTAAATTCGTGTTTGGGCTTGACGTAGCCCGGACGTAACACGCGGGTTTCACCACCGCGATGGCGAAGCACTTTTCCTTCAACGATCGGGGAGACATAGGCCGCCACCGGCGTTTTTCCGGTAATTTTGTCCAGCATCACC
>ENA-OXIW01000085-OXIW01000085.1-human-gut-metagenome-genome-assembly--contig:-NODE-85-length-23965-cov-642.389_pt1 | contig 23965 bp, 47 predicted proteins | sample MGYA00249822_ERZ652370 | MGnify/ENA primary metagenome ERZ652370 (study PRJEB26925, sample SAMN05826923) | human gut metagenome | biome: ENVO:2100002; feature: ENVO:00000062; material: ENVO:00002003... | reverse complement strand
CTGGCGAATTTAATTAAAAATTTATTTGCTAAATGCCTATAAATTCTGTATAATATATTCATAAATTAGAGAACAGCGAGCCGATTACGCTGAGTGCAGAATCCCAACCGGAGCGCATTGAATAGAGTCGGTGGGTTAGTTGGAAAACTAGTACACAGGGGGCGGCAATCCCGGTTAGTGGCTAGAACGTGTAAAATGGGGCGTCTGAAACCTCTCCCCTAAACTCTTCTCTAATTTACTGATAGTGGGGTGTGGAAATCACTTATGTAGTAACACTGCCGATCTAGTATAAAACGGTATTATCAAGCCGTAACTGGTGGAAGATGTAGGTTCGAATCCCACGGTCGGAAAGAGTTGGATAACTGGTGCTTTTAATGTAAAAGCTTCCGAGGTTAGTTGCGCACTGCCTAAACCACGCGGTAGTTGGTTCCAGACTAACCAACCAGTCTGCTGAATAGTTTTATTACGATTTAACTATGTCCAGGCTAAAGAAGAACTTTAGAAGGTATTCTAGGATAGTGAAGTTCTTTCTCCATATCGGAGTAGTTTTTCAAACTATCCACAAAGTGGGAAATGCTGGCATGAGAGATGCCACTAATGGTGCACAATAGCACAGGTAATTCGCGATAACTCCTGTTGAGTAGCAGCAAAAAGGTGGGGAGTCATGACCCTAACCTAACCGAGTCCTCAGTATACCGCAGGACATAACCACTAAGTCACCTTGACTTAAACTGGAAAATAATAGACGTTACTGTATTTTGTCTTGAAATACTTAATGAGTGAGACTTATGACTCTCCCGGTATCGTCTGTATTTTTAAGAGTTTTTACGAGAGTTCTTAAAAATACTTAAACGGGGTGTAGTCTAAGGGAGAGGCAGGAGTCTTCTAAATTCCTTTATGCAGGTTCGAATCCTGTCACCTCGGCCAATTTTATTAACTGTAACTAAAACAAAGGAAATATATGTCTAATACTAAAAATATGAAAGAACTGACTTCTGAGCAAAAAGTAATTCGCACTATTAAACGTTGGAGTATTGGTGCTGTAGTTGGTTTAGCAGGTTTAATCCTAGCTTTTAATTCATATACTATTGTTTCTGATGGTACGGTTAAAACCCAAACATTTCTAGGTAAAGTAGATCCTAACCCAGTATTACCTGGTTTCCATCTTGTAAACCCATTTGCATCTTTCGATACTTTTAGTACAAAAGATATTGCTGTAAAATTAGATAAACTTCAGGTTCCTAGCCAGGATAAGTTTAAATCCACTGTTGACCTGACTGTTATGTTACAGTTTGATGGTTCTAAGGCACCGATTAACCGTATTAACGCAGGCACCCAGGATCAAGCACTAGACAAATATGTAACTGAAAAATTACTGTCTACTATTCGTGAGTTTGGTAAGTCTGTACCTAAAGCACAAGATTTGTTTGACGCTAAAATTCAGGCTCAATTACAAACCGCAATTCAACAGGAAGTTGAAGAGTATGCACGCCCCTATGGTTACACAGTTAAGCAAGTGTTCCTTCAGGATATTACATTGCCACCGGTAATCATGGAACAGGTACAGAATACCAAAGTTCGTGAAGAACAAGTTAATGCTGCGAAAGCTGAATTGGCTCGTGTTGAACAAGAAGCACAGCAGAAGGTTAAACAAGCAGAAGCAGATCGTGAAGCTCGTAACAACCAAGCTATTGCAAACGAACGTGATGCGGACGCTAAACTGTACGCAGCTAAGAAAGAAGCTGAAGCTAACGCCGCTCTGCAACGTACTATTACTCCTGAGATGATTCGCTGGAAGCAACTAGAGGTTGAAATGATTCGTGCCCAGAAGTATCAAGGTGGCGTACCGCAGACTGTGGTTGGCACTGGTTATGATGGCCAGATGATTATGGATATGCGTAATAAGTAATACCCACACGTAATATTCGAAGTAAGCCCTGCGTTCCCTGGAGAGCGCAGGGCTTTTCTGTACTTAAGATAAAAGAAAAGCCCCTAAGTCTTTCGACTAGGGGCTTTTTATTATTGGTTCTTTAGAACCATATACTCTTGTTACAGCAACCACCCATACGGGAGGCCAATCTTGACTGAAAATCTACTCTAGGGGGCAGGATAAGAGTAGGCTTAAAGGCAAAGGGATTGAACGCCGGTATTTGTGTAAACATTGCTGGAGAGCAACAACGTGCTACAGGCATTGGGCAGCACGAAACAGATTTTCTGCAACACATAATTCCTCCTTAGGAGTTATTACCGCTATTTTGAGCTTTTGCAATTTGGCTTTGGCAGAAGCTATTAAACTTACCCATAAGTGATACAAGCTGCTTTCCATCCTCTGTCTTTGCGAAGTCTTCGAAAAGGGCTAGTACTGCCTGTCCTTCCGCAGAAACCTGCGGTTGTTGGGTTTGCTGCTGAACTTGCTGCTGAGCCACCTGTTGATGCATTTGTTGAGGCATTTGCGACTGCCCACTCATTTGCTGCATCATTTGCATAGGACTCACACTTCCAGGGTTTTGCTGGAGTTGTTGCTGCATCTGTTGCGCTTCTGCTAAACGCTGTTGCAACTGTTGTAGGTAAGGATTATCCAGACCCGGAACGGGCTGCTGGGAGCCCATTGGTTGATTAAATCCGTTGTTCACAAAACCATATTTACTCATAATGGGCTCCTCCCCTTAATTTTAAGCCGGCAGTTTAGCCTGCAGACCAGCCAGAGTCTGAGTGATAGCACCAAGACTTACAGCGATTTGGTTGATTACCTGACCATTTGCACCGCTACCTGCAGCGATTGCTTCGCGCAGACGGCATTCATTCAGTTCGTCCTGGATACGTGCAGTAGTTACACCAGCGATCGCAGTCTGAAGCTCACAGCAACATTCAGCAAGCTGACGTTCGATAGCGTTCTGGTTAGCGCACATCTGAGCCTGAACAGCGGCAAACTGGTTGTTGGTCTGAATAGACTGCTGGAAAGCAATCTGAGCAGAGTCAAACTTATCTTGAGCACGTGCTATCTGGTTAGCAGCGAAAGATTGATCCATCTGACGAGAAAGATCGAACTGACCCTGAATAACGTTACGAGTTTCAGCACAGATCTGGTTTGACAGATTAGCACCTGTACCGTAGATAGTAGTCAGAACTTGCTGAGTGCTAGCAGCTTGAGCAGCTCCCACACCGTTTACTGCACTTAGAACAGCCCCAGTGCCCTGGTTAGCTTCTGTACGAGTAGTATTGATTGCAGCTAGAATACTTGCAGTATCCTGGTTAGAAAGGATCGCGTCCACAGCGGTTCCTTCAGCGGCAACGCCAGCACCACGACCAAAACCACCAAAACCACCAAATCCGCCGGTTAATAGAGCACCGATTAGGATAGCTCCGAATAGACCCATACCTTCTCCACCGAAAGCACTTGCGTTAGCTGGGAATGCACCCATGCCAGGGAAGCCGTTAGTAAATACGTTTACTGGTTCTTGCATTTTATATTTTCCATATTTATGACAACGTACATCATCGTCATCTTCTTCATCTTTATCATCGTGTTCACGATGTTCTTCTTCGTAGGCTCTGACCTTCTCCCACTTTTTCTTATCTGATTCCTCGTGACGATGCAGTTCTGCTGCTACGCTAGCGACGGTTTCAGGACTCTTAGCTACTTCTTCTGTCATTTTTTGACACCTCCTAGTATATAGAAAATGTGTGTCTCTTTGATCACTCATCCATAACATATACTTTACACTACCCCAGCAAAAATGTCAAGGGGTCTTTAAAAATTACCCACAGATTTTTAGTGGGGTCACAAATTTTGGTCCTCACCACTTATCTGCTACCCTTAAGTGCCCTATGATTTTCCTCTAAAAAGTTAAAAAATTTGATTGCTTGAATGCTAAATTCTCTGTATAATATATCTATAAATTTGAGAGAGGAACCAAATATGAATGTTGATGAGCTAACACAGCACCTCTTATCTAGAGGATTTGATACAGAAAAATATCATTGCTGGTTAAGTCCGGAAGGATGGCTAACAGTCCCGTTATATGATTTCTCTGGGATGTTGAGGGGCTATCAAACTTATAATCCTTCTGCTCCAAAAGGTCATGGTAAGTGTCCCTTTGAAGCTAAATATTTTACTTATTCTACTACCCAGTGTGTATGGGGACTAGAAACTCTCAATGGAGATGAAAAAGTAGTATTGATCGCTGAATCTGTATTTAAGGCAGTTGCGTTACATAACGCTGGTTATCCAGCGCTAGCAATGTTGGGCTCTTCTCCAGGAAAAGCGTTATTAAAGCAACTGAAATTATTACCTTTTAAATTGGTAGCTGTCGGGGATAATGATCCTGCGGGTGAAAAATTTGCTAGAAAATTAAACGGCTTTGTTTCTCCTGTAGATGTAGATGAGATGTCTACCGAAAACTTGAAAAATTTTCTTGCTATGAAGCTAAATTTCTAATATAATATATCTTATAAATTCGGAAGAATAGCATAACGGTATTGCAGCAGATTGCTAATCTGTCGGTTTGAAATATAGCCTTGTGGGTTCGATTCCCACTTCTTCCGCCAAATTCTGGTTCTCAAGCTCATATGGTATGAGCACCCAGCTCATAACTGGAAGGTACGTAGGTTCGAATCCTCGGGGAGCCACCAACTTAATTAGGGGATTACAAGTGGAATTATACATAGTTTATGTTGTGTTTATTCAAGATAGAGAATACCCTGATGAATATAAAAAAGGATATAGGTTAGCCAGAGCCACCTCTGAAGCCCAAGCTATGGATAAAGTGGCAGATTATATGATTACGGTAGAAAACGTACACTATATCGACTACCTTGAGGCCTCAAAAGTAATTGACTAAGTTACACGGGGGTGTAATCGAATTGGCATAGGTACTGGACTTAAAATTCAGGTTTTGTGGGTTCGAATCCCACCACCCCTACCAAATTAAGGAAATAAGATGTATAGACATCCACCTCCGCCAACACGTCGTTCTAGGGAAATCATCCTCATGGAATTGACGAAAAACTTCAAGGCGACCCTTGAGGATAGAGACTTAGGCACAGATGAAGACGTTGATTTCATCTGTAAACTATTAAAAATGAAACTGGAGAAATAACATGGCTAATCCTGAAATTACCATGCAACGATTCATGGCTAAAGGCATGATAGCCGAGGCAGGCATTGAACAAGAAGTAAAAAGTTATTACGAACAGATTAAGGATATTATAGACTCTGCTAAAAACACCGGAGAAAAAGAACACGGTGCAGCAATTATGGCTATAACTCTTATTAGTCTAGACTTGGCCGAAAAATCTGGAGTTTAGCTCCTCCAAACAGAATTTTTAAAAATGTACTTGCCTTTTACTTTAAATTTCTGGTATAATAGTTATATAGATTGATGAAGGAGTTAATTAATGCAAAATCGTGTTGTAGCAACTGGTATTGAAAGTGCAATCTGCAAATCCTGGGAAGACTGGGAAGGTGAGATTGAGTGGCTCTATCTCTATAACGTAGAGCTTTTACCGGAAGTTAAAGCTAAATGTATTGAAGCTGGCATGGCTCCAGATGCAAAAGCTGATATTGATATTTTAATGTCTGAACTTAAAGGTCGTGTAGTTACCGTTAGTAATGAGGGCGAAGAAGTTTTCGAACTTCCGTTCTCCTTAACTGTCACTCCTAAGTTCGACTAACTAATACAGCACTGAGCAAGTTCTTTAAAATTTGACTTGCTCAGTGCCTTAAAACTTGGTATAATAGTTATCTAATTCGGAAACATATTTAAAAGTGTTTAAACTAGTATTTGAATACTTTTAAATATGTTGGATTAGTATCGTAGAGGTAGCGAAGCAGACTGTAAATCTGCCGACTCGGAAGGGTCTCGGGTGGTTCGACTCCATCATCCAACACCAAATTTAAGTCCTGTTAGACAAACTGGTAAAGTCACTACCCTTTCAAGGTAGGATTTGCGGGTTCGATCCCCGCACAGGACGCCAATTTCTGCATTCCTAGAGTGTTACTGGACAGCATGTCGGTCTCCAAAACCGTACGGTCTAGGTTCGAGTCCTAGTAGGTTTGCCAAAATTTGCACCTTTAGCTGAGATGGATTAGCGCTTGCCTGAAGAGCTTGAGAGGTTCGTTCGATACGAACAGGGTGCACCAAATTGAAGGAGATGCTGATGCATCCTGAAAACTTCTTTATTTACTGCGCGGATAAGTCGCTGAAACGTAGAATTAACAAAGTCTATCATTATCGTGCTAGTCAACAGCCTTATGTATATGCTTTTGATGGTGATCACATTCCATTAGAACAATTATCTTGTGACTACATGATATTGAAGAACTTTGACGAGACAAAGATCTCAAGCGTTCATAATCGACAGAATCCCTTAACGTGGAAATATAGGAAGAAAAAGAAAGGCATCAAATTCTTAAAAAATGTAGTTGCTTAGTTTCCAAAAGTTCTGTATAATAATTACATAAATTGAACTGGAGAAGCAACATGACAGAACAAGATAAACCGACCGTTGGCTGAATGGCTTAGGCGAAGGATTGCAAATCCTTTTTATGTGAGTTCAAATCTCATGCGGTCGTCCAATTTGCTAAAGGAAAGAAGTAGTGCATACAAAAGTTTTTGATAGTTTGGTAAAGAAAGGCGTTGTTACTAATGAGCCCTTCTATATAACCGCAGAACTAATCCAAAGATTTATGGAAGAATATATAAATCTTTCAGGAACCAATGGTAATACCAAAAAGAATACGAATACTATGTATTCGAGAAAACTTGCTGCACTTTCCTTTATAAAGTTTAAGCAGGAAAATAAACTTCCTATTTCTGAAGGTTTTGTATACTGTATTAGTAACCCTGCATGGAAAAATCAGTATAAAATAGGTATGAGTCAAAATCCAAAAGAGAGATTAGCTCAATATCAGACTTATTCCCCTTATAGGGATTATAAGTTAGAGCATTGGTCTTTTTGGTTTGACAAACGAAAAGGTGAAAAACTAATTCACCAGTATTTCAAAGATTTAAAAGAACATGAGTGGTTTAGTATAAATTCTAGGGATCTTAGTAAATATCTAGAACGTATTAACTCTAGTTCTGACTTATATGGTTCCTTAGCTCTAATTGGTTAGAGCGGCATCTTGTTAAGTTGAGGGTTGCTGGTTCGAATCCAGCAGGAACCGCCAAATTCTGTGTAGAGTTAAGTAAACCGGTAGCCAACCAGCTATCATTGCTGACATCGAACTCAGCCACAGGTACCATTTTCATTAATAACTGAGGAAACAAGCATGTCCAAGAATGTGATTGCGCAACTAGAAGTTCATCGTGATAGCACTATCAACAATATTGAAGTTGAGAAGAAATACATCGAAGAACTTAAACATGATATACTAGTAAGTCTCAATCGTCTTAATGTACGAAAAGAGTTTCTTAAAGAACTTAATGCAGCTATTGAAAAACTCAAAGCTGAGTAAATAAATTATGCGACCGGGGCTGGCTTGGTAATGGTACTCCCCTGTCACGGGAGGGAATGTGGGTTCAAATCCCATCGGTCGCGCCAACTTAATTCAGTATGAGAATATACTATGCGTAATGCTAAAGAAGAGCTGTTACTCGCCTTAAAAAATACCAATTCTAAAGTTAAGTGTATTAAAATAGAATTTGGGTATTATGGGGATAAAAAAGTCTGGGTATTACCTTTAGGCTATACAGAAGAAGATATTGAGAATTTTCTTAATAATCTAGACTTTGAGTATGATTCTGGATACGGTGGACAATTACTTTATGGTAATGTATGGTTTGCCGATGGAACTTGGCTAGAACGTGGGGAATATGATGGTGCTGAGTGGTGGGAATACAAGGCCACCCCAGCAATCCCAGAGGATTGCCGAACAATTAATGGTGAAGTAGATAATACTTTACGGTTAAACTAACAGAATTTCAGTGCAGAACACGGAGCTAGCAATTCGGAAGTGCTGACTCATGATAAGCTGCCTATGTACTTGCGAAGCGGTCGTGTCCAAGACTCGGACTCTTGCACTGAAAACAATCAAACATTCTAGCGTGGTTGATGGGGAAACCAGCTTGGCGAGGGCAGAAGCTCGTTCGATTCGAGTGAAAGAATGGTTCTCGTAAGTCCGCACAAGTGATAACAGGTTCGAGTCCTGTCTAGAATGACACTATAAAGTCTACTTATTATGTAGGTTCCGATAGATCGGCGGGTCTATTCTGGCATTTAAGAGAGGTCTCGCAAACTTCTTTGTCAGCCGTGGGGTTGGTAGCCTCCAGGTAGCCTACACAATAAGTAAATTTATTAAAAATTCATTTGCTATTCAGCTTAATTATCTTTATAATATATTTTATAAAGTGAAGAGAAGGAAAGCAAAATGAAACACAAGATAGCTCAAGTTTTTATGGCATTATGGTGTATGCCCATAGCTATAACAGCATTTAATCTAGATACTTTTACTATAGAAGAAAAATGTATCGGATTAGTTAGCGGCTTTAGTATGCTGGGCTTATCTTTGTTGTGGTTGAAGAAATAATATTCTCCGTGTAGCTCAGTTTGGCCAGAGCGTTTCGTTTGGGGCGATAGGGTCGGGGGTTCAAATCCTCCCACGGAGACCAAACAATTGCGGGTTAGATCTCTGGTAGAGATCGCTAGTCTCATAAGCTAGAAAGAGGTAGGTTCGATTCCTGCACCCGCTTCCATTTTAATAGAGGATTTCGAAATGAAAGTATTTCGATTAGTAGTAAGTGACAAACGTTTAGGTAATAATACCTCAAGATCCTTACTTGCACATTATGGAAAAGATGAAAAAGAAGTAATGGCGGAGTTTGGGATTAATCATTCTTACTTAAAAGTCCATTCTATTAAGGAAGTTTATGCTTATTAACCGTGTACTTCAAGCCCTGGATCTTCCAAAGCACTTTACTATTACTGACTCCTTAATACGTAGGTATATGGAGAAGTATAACGAAATATCCGGTAAAGAAGGTAAACTAAAATCCTCAGAGTTTAAGTTCTGTTATAGAATGGCAGCGTTAAACTTACTGAAGTATAAAAGGGAGCATAAAATCCCTATAACAGAAGGGTTTGTATATGTAATAGGTAACCCAGCGTGGCCTGGACTCTATAAGATAGGTATGACAGTAGACGTAAATGAAAGACTGTCTAGTTATCAAACATATTCGCCCTATCGTGATTACAAGTTATACCATTTTAGATTCTCCTCGGACAAGAGAAGAACTGAAAAAGCATTACATAATCTTCTGAAAGACTACAAAGTATCAGGAGAATGGTTTGAAGTACCTCTGTTAGACGCTTTTAAACTATTAGTAGAGAATTTGGATTGCTAGCTCAACTGGATAAGAGTAGCGGACCTTTAATCCGTCAGTTCTGGGTTCGAATCCCAGGCAATCCACCAAATTTTTGCTCGGTTAGTTTAATGAGAGAACCCCGTCTTTACACGGCGGTAGCGATAGTTAGATTCTATCACCGAGTACCAAGTCCAAGAAATTTCAAAAACGCATTTGCTTAATGCTTAATTTCTTGTTATAATATTTATATAAATTGATGAGGAGAAATCCTCATCTTAGTTCACTAAGGTATTAGCTCGACCTAGGACTGGCTGCCAAAAAGCACGATCCCTACGATTTGGGAGAAGTTCTAGATTAGTCCACTAGATTCATGGCAACTGAATAGTGTATCGGGTTTGCGAGATGACGCGGTTCCTTCCGCTCGAAGCGAAGGTGCTGTAGTTACGCCGAGCTAATAGCCTTAGTAAACTAAAGAATTTGGGGATATAGTTTAATGGTAGAACATCTGCTTTGCACGCAGAAGACGAGGGTTCAACTCCCTCTTTCTCCACCAAATTCGGGGCTATGCTGGAACTGGTAGACAATACGGCCTTAGATTCCGTAGCTTAAATGCGTGGGAGTTCGAGTCTCCCTAGCCCCACCAAATTTGATGGTCAGAGTAAATTAAACCTACTATCTCGGTTGAGCTGTTTTAATGGGTTCGAATCCCAGCGAGGCGTAACTGCCTGGTGTGATAGAGGCATCATCTTATTATTGGAAGAGCAAATCGAATTGGCGACGAAAACCGCTTGGAAAGTGGCTGACTGGTAAAACGGCTTGAGAGTTCAAATCTCTCCTCTTCCGCCAAACAAATGGAAGGTAGGGCGTAGTGGTACGCAACTAGTCTTGAAAACTAGCCCGCTGTAGTGATACGGTGATGGTTCGACTCCATTACCTTCCTCCAATTAACTATAAGGAATCCTTATGAGCAAAACAGTTACTGTAACAATGAAGGACGGTAAAAAATTTAAAGCATGCCTTCATGAAACAGATAATGGATGGGCAGCCTATTTGCCTCACCTAGACTCCACCGGGTATGGAATGACCCAGCGTGAAGCTATTGTTGATGCTTTAAATGAGGCTTCTGCTGGTTTATAAAAATTCTTGGAATATGCCGGAATTGGTAGACGGGACTGCCGAATAGGTTTACTAGGAACATCCACTCCTAGAAATATACCTTAAAAGCGGTTGAGATAAATGGTCTATCTCGTGAAGGTTCAACTCCTTCTGTTCCTTGATATATCAATGGCTCAAAGTGTAACGGTGCTATTTGATGCGCTTGGAAAGACTTTCCCGACATGCGTTCGGGGGTAAGCTTCTGGGGCTAGAATAGAAGAGTTTCTGAGAGCCGCCACAATTGAAAATTCGTACTCGTCTTGAGCTGCGTGCAATAGGAGATAACTTGATTAGTATTCTAGAACATGCTAATTGAGGATGGTTTCGCTAACCCTGCGAGTTTTCAATTGTGGCTATATCATAATTGGTTAATGATCCTGATTGTGAATCAGGCCTATGTGGATTCGAATTCCACTAGCCACCCCAAATTAACTTAAATAGGAAATAAAATATGGCTGATTTCTGCAAGCAATGCTCCCTTGATATGTGGGGCAGAGATACTGGTGACTTATCTGGTCTGATTACAGAAGCCGAAGTCAAAGAAGGTTATGGTGCAGTTGTGGTTTGCGAAGGATGCGGAGTCATTCGAGTAGATCATGAAGGTAAGCGCCTTGAAGAACCTGAGCCAATTACTCTACTTCCGTAGAGTAAAGAATTATTGGGATGTAGATCAATTGGCAGATCGTCGGCCTCTGACTCCGAAGGTTCCACGTTCGATCCGTGGCATCCCAGCCAAATTATTGGAGAGTAGTGTAACGGTTAGCACAACGGCCTTTGACTCCGTTAATGGTAGGTTCGATTCCTCCTTCTCCAGCCAAATTAATGCGTGATTAGTTCAGTGGCTAGAATAACTGGCTTCCAACCAGTAGACACGAGTTCGACTCTCGTATCCCGCACCAAATAAGGAATCTCTATGCACGTTTTTGAGTTTCGTAATAAAAGTACCGATAAACGAGTTATCATTATTGGGGAAACATACCGAGCTTATGAACAAACTGACGGCTCTGTTATCTTGAATGATGAGAAAGGAGGTTTTAGCTTTTACCCAGAAGAAACGTATGAAGAGTTTCGTACTAAGTTTCTTTTACCAGACTGGCTAGCAGTAGCCAAGCAACGAGAATCCGAAGATGGCTGATAACCTAAAATTAAAGGTTGACAAACAAAAGAAATACGTTGAGATTGAATTAGGCGAAGAACGTTTAAAGCTAACTTTCGAGTTTCTTCAGCAGTTGGCAATGACAGTAATGTCAGATAAATCCCCTGTATTTGAAAAAGAAATCCCATTGAAATAATGGGATTATCGCTCCTAAAGCATTGCTGGCGATGCAGTTGCCTTGTAAGCATCTGAACCGGGTTCGATTCCTGGTGGGAGCACCAAATTTAAAAATTCATTTGCCTTCTCTCTTATTTCTTGTTATAATATTTATATAAATTAATGAGAGGGAAACCAAATGAAGCGTTATCTTTCTGTAGTATTCCAAACTGGTGGCCAAAGATATACCTATGAATTTCCATCTTCTTGGAAAATCAAAGAAGGTGATCAAGTAGTTGTGTTAACACCGCGTGAAGAGTATAAAGTAGTAACGGTTAAACAGGTATTTCCAAAAGATCATGAACCAGCTAAAGGCATTCGCTATAAGATGATTCATGGTGTAGTTCGTCAAGTACCACGAACTGAGGTAGAAATAGATAAGACTGGAGAAGCTAAATTCCATTATACTTCTTACCTAAACGAGATACGATAATGAGAATTTCTTTTACAGAAAAGATTATGTGTAGCGGCGTAATGATCATTACAGCATGGGAGGGTAAACTATGGTGTAATGTATCTGGCCTAAAACCAGAAGATCAAACACCTGAAAACATCCGCAAAATAAAAAGAAAAATGGTGGAATGTGCCCGACTTCCCGGTGCGCCTAGAAATGGTAAACGTTCTGCAACCAAATATTAATGCTTCGGTAGCTTAGCGATCTAAAGCACTCGGCTGATAACCGAGAGATCGGGGGTTTAAATCCCTCCCGGAGTACCAAATTTAGGAATTAAGACTATGCGTCCAGGAAAGTTTAAAAAAGCTAATTGGTCTAAAGAGTACAAAGAATACTTACTTAGTCTAGTAAAACATAATAGTTAGTTGGCAGAGTGGTTATGCACCTCCTTCATACGGAGCGACTACAGTGGTTCAAATCCACTACTAACTACCATTAAAAGAGCTAGAGATAGCTAAATATAGGAGCAATTATGTTAACAGTTAAAATAATGTCCACTGATGGTGGTGAGCAGATTCATGTTGGTAAAAGCGTAGGGTTTAATCCCAGAAATAAAAGCATAGCTATTTCTGGAATAGATCAAGCAATCTTCTTAAAAGAAGATGAAGTAGCATACGTTATGAACCAAACTGGTAAGACAGTTTCTGTATATCGTGGTAAACTATAGAGAATAAAGAGCTGAGCCAATTTCTAACATCGGGGAGAGCTAATGAAAGCATATCAAAATCTTAAGTCTGGCGTAATTAATCTTGTTCATGATAATCAGATTATTCAACTGTACTCTAAAGATGGTGAACTTAAACAAAAAGTTCTGGTTGAGGATCTAGAAGGTATCACACCACATTTTGACCCAGAATCCTTCCGTGAAGTCAAGGTGGAAGTAGTTCCTCAAATCGAGGGAGGTCAGCACCTAAATGTCAATGTGTTAAGTCGTGATCAGCTTTTGGATGCACAGAAACATCCTGAAAAATACCCTCAATTAACTATCCGTGTTTCAGGGTATGCTGTACGTTTTAACTCACTGACGCGTGAACAGCAGAACGACGTTATTAGTCGTACATTTACTCAGGCGATGTAATGGGGCTTGGATACGGTTTCTACGAACTACGTAAGGTAGTCGAGCAAACTCCATTTATCTCCCAAGTTTTAGGAGAAATGTGTGGATCGAGCATTAAGACGTCATCACCGGCAACGTGTAAAGAACAACCGCAAGAAGTATTGGACAGTCTTCCCACATGAAGAAAGCCCTAAACGGTTAGGTATTATCACTACTACTCCTTGTATCTGTTCTTGTTGGATGTGCGGGAATCCTCGCAAACACTTTAAGAATAGTAAAGCAGGGATGAAAACCTCGGAGATTAGGAAAATGGAAGCAATGATTACGGATATTTCAAATGATGAATTTGATGGCTTCGTAGGATTCGGAGAAGGAATTAGCTCAGGCTGTTTCGAAGATGAACGCCCCGATCTGTAATTAATAACAAACCCCAGCTATTGAATAAGTAGTCTGGGGTTTTTCTGTATACAGGTAGATAATTTATGTATAATAAAATTCATCCACATTAGGTTAATTCAAAAGACTTAATGGAGGTAATATGAGCCGTACTTATCGTAGACAAACTGGTGATCAGTGGTGGAAGTCTAAAGCTAATTACACCCAGGGATATACTTTCCTCAAAGCAAGTGGCTACTACATTCGTGTTATTTATGCTAAATCCTGGGATGAGGTAGAACAGGAAATGGAAGAAGCAACCATTCGTAATGAGAAAAAAGATGGTTATAGCTGGAATTCTGTTAGTAAGAATGTTAAGTGGCATTCTAATAAAATGGTTCGTCAAGGAAATCGTCAAGAACTCCACCGCGTGATGAAAGATCCAGAAAATTACGACTATAATCGCGATCATGACATGCGTAAGCGTGGATTATGGTGGTGCTATGATTGAGAACAAAATGGAAGAATGGAAAATCATCGAGAATTTTCCATCTTATGAGGTTTCTAGCTTAGGTAGGGTTAGAAACTTAAAAACAGGAAAAATCCGAAAACCAGTAGTCCATCACAGTGGATACTTACAACTAAACCTAGTAAAGGAAGATGGGTCTAAAAAGACTGTGTATATCCATAGGGTAGTGGCCTTTGCTTTCTGCAATCCTCCTAAAAACTGGAAAGAATTAACTGTCAATCATAAAGATGGAAATAAGGAAAATGTAGAGGCTACTAACCTAGAGTGGATTAGTATGTCAGATAATTTAAAACACGCAAGACTTACGGGTTTAAATCCTATAGATGGTGAAATGAACGGTAGGGCTTTATTAACAGCAGAACAGGTTCTTTGGATACGGAATGTTTATATACCCAGGGACAAGGAATTTGGGCAGAAAGCCCTTGCAGAAAAATTCAATGTTAGCAAAGCCACTATAAGCCATATAATAACACGTAGGACTTGGACAGAAATTTAAATAATTCATTTGCTAAACCTCTCTCATCAATTTATAATATATTTATAAATTGATGAGAGAGGTTTGAAATGAAAAATCGCCTAGACTGTGCCATTCATGTTCTTGAACATGATGTTGTGGGAACCTGTATGTCTTACCACGAAGCAGGTCGTTTAATTAAAGAACGTGTGGCAGATGTGTGTGGATTGAAGATTACTGCTGAGGAAGCTGATGGTCTTTTAGGTCAAGCACTGGAAAAAACCGAGATGTTCCTCTGCGATTCTTGTTCTTGGTGGTGTGAAGCTCACGAACGTTCTTTCAACGATTATGATGTATGTCGTGATTGTAGTGGGGAGGATGAAGATGAATAAGTTTATTATTGCACTGATGATCTCCGCAGTTAGTTTCGGTTCTCTGGCATCTACCAAAGTTTCTATGAAAAATGGGAATGTTAGGGTACAACAGAATGGCATTATTACCGAGTATGGTAAAGTTCGTGATGTTAAGGAACGTAATGGCAAAGTAGAGGTATACACTAACAAAAATTTCTCTACTCCGGCTGTTACTGTTAGCAAACGTGGTGAGATAACTACTCAACGTACTAATAGCTCTAGTTCTTTTACTTGTCGTTATGATTGCGACTTTGAAGGTGAAGATGAATAATTTAGATCCTAGAATTAAATTTGCAATTACAGAAATCCAAGATCAAATTGATGAAGACTTCACTATTTGGTCAAGATCTGGTAATGGGGAATACTGCCAGCTTTACAGCATGAAAATGGGTATCTCAATTGAGCTTAATATCAACTCTGAAGGTAGGGTAGAAGCCCAACCCATGTTCAGTGTTCCAGGCTTCTCTGGGTTTGTTGCGGGTATGAAATTATGCCTACCAAATAACCATCTTCATCGAGTTATTTGTCAGCTAGAGACTATTAAGCATTTCTTGCCAGAAGATAATATTAATGACTACTACCATGAAGTTGTAGCAGCTCATATGATGAAAGAACGCAAACGTAGGAGAGAAGAACGTGAAAAGACTAAATATTAATAGCACAGTGCAGATCCCAGCAACTAAGGATATTTTAACATTCCTACGTAGTGAGAATGCCCAGTTTTGGCATGACTATATCCAGAAAAATAAAAATAACCCAGATGTAGTTGCCTTTGCCAAAAAACGTATCGAAGAATATAAAGATCCAGAGATTAAAGATGGGATGATCACTATGCAATTGTGGGTAGCCATGAATACGTTTGGACCTACTATGAGTCTAGGATTTACTCCACTGTTTACAAATATTCTAATTAATGAAAAGGATCTGAAATGATTATCTCTCCCTTTGCTCTTTGGTTCGTCATTGGATCCATAGTAGCTATTTATAGCTTGGTTGATGATCTGTATATTTCTAAGAACAAAGATGTAATATTATATGTTATACATAAAACCCGACCGTTAGACCTACCACCTCTTGATGATAAAACATTACTCAGATGTGCTAGATCTGCGATATTTATTATGGATATTCTTCTAGGCCCAACATCTGTGTTTTTCTTTTATAGAAAAACTCGTAATATGAGAAAGTTTAAAGCTGATATGCGGAATATTTAAAGAACTCGCGTAGGACCGAGTTGCGTCACCTGCAACTGTTACGGATAAGGGAGTCGTGCCCCTTAGTGCGGTAAGTGGTGAGGTGGCTGCTAGCCCTAACTGGAGATAATATGACTATATTACTAATTCTTGTTACAACTTGGTTTTTAATCGGTGCTGGATACGCGATAGCTATTATTAGACATTTGGACGAACATTCTGCTGAATGGTTTGTTAAGTATCTACGTATTGATGGTCAAGAACATGAGTTTAAAGATGAAAGACAGAAAAAAGTAGTAAATAATATGACAGCCAAAGAATGCTTGTTCTACATGCGTATTGTAGGGTTCTTTGGACTATTAGTTGCTGACATCAAATTGTGGAGAAATGCAGGGGTACTGCGTAAAGCTAGAGAAACTAATATTACATAAGATTGATACTAAATCAACTTACTAGCAAAAGCAAATAATGACAAAGCCCAGCCTGCACTTTTGCGACTGGGCTATTTTTATAATAAAATTTTAGTTGCTTAGATGCCCAAACTTTTGTATAATATGTTTATAGATTGAGGCAAGAGGATTAAATATGAGGATTATTTCTAAGTTCGCCGATGTGTATGATTTGCAGAACAGTTTGTTCGACCCAGATCGTGTGTGGGAACGTAAAACTGAGGAGTTACTGGTTAAAGTAACCGATGATGCAGAAAAGAACATTGTGCATACTCGCCAGGTATTTCGTGATGGTTCGCTATCTTTCCGTGGTGATTTCGAATACTTCGTAAACCCCCTATTTGTTGCAGGTGAAGTTTACTGGTTACACGAGCTGTACTGCTGGCATCCAGCATTTAGCTTCAAAACGTTTAATCTCGACACTATGTTCGATAAAATGGAAGAGATGGGATTACATGCTCGCTCTTACTTAATGGATAAGAGTCGTGGAGATGTTCGTGAAACAATGCGTGATCTGCTAGCTGAAGCAAAACCTAAAGCAGAACGTATCTTATCCGAACTGCGTGTACCGATTGCATATGTGAAAGGTATTAAAAAGAACGATAACGATGATGTTCGTAACTTCGTAATTCAGACTAACATTCGTTTCCATCAGTCCGGTATTCCGTGGCAGGAAATTGAAAGTAACTTATACCGTTTACACCAAGTTCTCGAACAGTATATCTTCGGTGTACTAGGAACTGGTGAGCCTGATATGATTAAAGTATCAGATAAAGACAGGTTAGCAGCGCATGGATTTGATACAAAAACTTCTTTCAGGAATATGGCGCGGTAAGTGGTATATCCTGGGAGCAGGTCTAGCGATAGGCATCGGGTTCGGTGCTTATCACTTAATAAATAAAGTGGAGACTTTGGCGGGAGATCTTGCGGTAGCTACTAAAAAGATCTCTTCTCTAGAGACTTCCCTTAACAAGGTGAAAGCTGAGAGTGAACTTCGTGAGACTCGTATGAATCAGTATTTCACAATGAATAATGTTTCCCAAGCAGATCTAGATAAGAAAATTAGTCAGCTTGATAAAGCACTTAGTCGTCAAGACATTATAGCTGCAAAGCCTGGATTGGTAACATTAATTGCTAAAAAGCAGAGTAAGGAGTTCGAGGAAAGATTAGCATGTTTAACTGGAAACTTGGAATACTGCTCGCAGCCGCAATCACAATCACAGGCTGTGCACAAGAAATAAAGACAGAATCTACACATGAGCTACCAACAGCTCATGTAGACTGGCCCAAAGGACTTCAACCTTGTAGCTTTGACTTTAAGTTTGAAAAGAAATTAGCTACAAATGGAGAAGATGGTGTAGTAGTTGTTGTACCATATAAAGATTGGAATATGTTGGCAAAATGCCGTGAGGCAGAATATTCATATATTTCACGGCTGACAAGTATGGTTTGCTTCTATCGCCAAGATTTACAAGAAAAACGTTGCTTAGTTTACTATCCACCCATTAACAATAGGAAAGATTAATGTCAGTATTAGTAGGTCTGCATGGTGAGGCTGGTTCTGGAAAAGACACTGTTGCAAAATTAATTATCGATTGGTGTAATGACACGTATCCAACGTGTTTACCCCGTCGTTACAGTTTTGCTAAGCCCGTTTATGAACTTGCATCCGTAATCCTCGGTGTAACTCCAGAGTTTCTAGGAGAGCGCAGGGGGAAAGAGATTGACCAATGGTTTACGGTCACACAATCTCAATTGGAGCGAGCTAGAGATGTATGGTTTAAATACGGTATCGATAAGTTTGAAGACTTCTCGTACGTTTGGCCAATTTTTGAGGAAAAATATCTTAATCCTCAACAACTTATCTCAGAGAATAAAGAAGACGGACTTTATAGTTTGTTTATTTCTCCGAGAAAAATGTTACAGCTCGTAGGAACAGAGCTAGGAAGGCAGCTGGTGCATGAACGCATTTGGCTCATAATTCTGGAGCAATCCATCGCTAAAGACGACCCAGATGTCGCCGTAATAACAGATGTTAGATTCCCCAATGAAGGAGAGTTACTCAGAGAAACAAACCATTTAGATATGGATTCTTTGATAGTAAATGTAGTACCCGCTGAGCAGAAGTTCACTATTAAATCAGATCATCCATCTGAAAGTGGTATTCCTGCAAAATATATCACTCACGAATTAGTTAATAAATTCGATGGTATCAATAACCTTAAACTAGAAGTGTATAACTTCTGTGACTTAGAGCTAGAACCACTAGTTGGATAATCAAGGATCGCTATGACTAATAAAAAAGAAGAAAAGACTAACCTGTTTCACTCCATTCGCCAATCTAACGAGTATACCTTTTTCTTTGATGAAGAACTTGGTCCGCCGGATGAATACCGTGATTTATCAATGGTACTTATGCAGGCAAATGAGGATGACGAAATTAATCTGATGATTAATGGCCCGGGTGGTTATGTTGATACTGCCGCACAGTTATCTAACTTAATTGCTAATTGCCGTGGAACAGTTATAGGACATCTGATTGGTCCTAGTGCTTCTGCTTACTGCACAATTTTCCTATCCTGTCATGGATGGGTAGTACATCCACATGCTACGTTAATGGGACACACGTTCTCTGGCGGATTCTGTGAGAAGGGCCAAGAAATCAAGAAAGCCTATGAATCTTACAACAAGTTCGTAGAAGATATGATGCTAGATGTCTACTATCCGTTCTTCTCTATAGACGAAATCGACGAGATGGTAAAAGACAACAAAAATATCTATCTAGATAGCAAAGAAATCCATAAGCGTATTGAAATCTTGGCAAAATATCGATCTGAGCAATATAATAAAGCCCAGTTACCTCAATCCGAGGAGCATAACGAAGAGTAAGTAATTTTAAGCCAGGGTTTAACGACCCTGGCTTTTCTTTTATCTAAAATTCTTCTTGACAACGACAAAATTTTATGCTCCAGAAGTGATCTTTAAAAACACATTGTAATTTTCCTCCAAAATTAGTATAATGGTACTGGTTAGAGGAGGTTACAATTGGAAAAGTTCTTACAATTATTAACGGTACTGCTCCAAGAAGCGAAAGATCCAGCATCGCTTCTTAAACGTCTGCTAACTATCTTAGTTGCTGTCATTATTTTCTTATTTGTTAGTAATACTAGTGAGGTGATGTCATTCTTAAAGACTTTCTCCACGTCTGCAGTTTTACAAGATTTACAAACCCAGAGGATAGATAACTTCCCTAATGTGGCGAGGGAAAAGAGCATGGTTCTCTTCTCTCAGACGGGTGCAGATGCTGTTTTTGTAGTCAAGTATAAACCAGATGCTATCAATGATTATTCCAATATTATTGCATGGGAAAGTAATGCGCAATTAGATAGGGCTGACTTGGCCGATAAAGCGGTAAATAAAACGTCTGAATTATACAGACGTCATTTAGAGGGCTTTAACTACGTATCGGATTTAAGTGTAAGAGTAAATAAATATATGGGGTTAAATATACCTGCGTTTAAAAACGTTACTTTTAATTACATATACACTTGTCCATATTTCAATCTAAAAAATATCTATGCTGGGTACATTGGTATTGCTTGGAAAGATAATCCAGTAGATACAGCTGATTCTGAACAGTTCAAGGAATATTTAGCAAAGCTCTGTTCCCCACAACAGAGATCTTTAGGTAGGTCAATATGAGTTTTAAATTTGGTAAAAATAGCGAAAAACAATTAGCTACCGTTAAGCCCGAGCTACAAAAAGTAGCTCGTAGGGCTTTAGAATTATCTCCGTATGATTTCACAATCGTGCAGGGTATTCGTACAGTAGCACAAAGTGCCCAGAATATTGCTAATGGTACTTCATTTTTAAAAGATCCTAGTAAAAGCAAACATATTACTGGGGATGCTATTGATTTTGCTCCATATATTAATGGCAAAATTGATTGGAATGACTTAGAAGCATTTTGGGCAGTTAAAAAGGCTTTTGAACAAGCTGGTAAAGAGCTAGGCATTAAACTTCGTTTTGGTGCTGATTGGAATGCTTCGGGAGACTATCACGATGAAATAAAACGTGGTACCTATGATGGCGGTCATGTCGAACTAGTTTAATTAATAACTTAGGCGGGAATATTCCCGCCTTTTTAGGCAAAGGGGGCTTTAATAATTTTTGAAGATAGGAGAAAGCCATGTTTGCAGAACTATTCACTATGATGCTGCTAGGTATCTGGAAAATAAGTCTAGTAGTATTCGTTTTAATGATAGTCTTTACTATCATTGCATTAACTACCCGAAATAGCTTATTAATAAAGGTTATTCACGGACTAGAGTATATAATTATGGGTTCATTCGGCGTTTGTAAATGCAATTGCCATAGAGATACGAAATATTGTTGGTTATGGATGGAACTAGAGAATCCTATATCCATAGCTTTGGCTGTTTCATTCGGTATGATTCTTATGGCCCTTACTCTAGCATTAATACCTTTGATGTTAGCTGGGGGAGTTACAGCGTATTTCACCCTTTTCTCCCCGATACTTATGTACTCAATTTACCCAATAACTATGTATCTAGTTAGGAAAAGATTTATACATGCAGTAGATTAAGATAAAAAAGTAGTTGACTTTCCGCTGAAATTTTTATATAATATTTGTATAAATTGAATCAGAGGAGTTTCACAAATGTCAGATCGTTACTATACTCAGATGGCTAACCATTACAATATGGCTCCGTATGAATTGAACATCGCATTACGTGACCTCGATTCACCAGAGCGTGCAAAACTTGAGAAAAAGGCGGGAATTCGTATGTCTAGCAAGGGCAAGAAACTTACTCGTATTGACTTAAATACCATGCTAATGGAAGAGCTTGGCGTGAATATTGAAGGTCAGAAGTTGCCTCTCAATGTTCTTGAAACGATGCTGGATAAAGTCAAAAAGAAAACCTATAAGAAAGTACAAGTACCGGAAGGCAGGCTAAAAGCCCCTTATCAGGCTGCTGTATCTGAGTGCTTAGGTGCTACCTTAGATCTTAGCACTGCAACTGTTAAAGTGATGAAGGCATTTTTGGAGGCCATTAATAAACATGAGTAAATTAGTATATCTATTAAAGGGATCTACCTGCAATCCGTGCAAAATGTTCGAGCCTGTATTCGATAAAGTAGTACAGGACTACAGTCTAGAAGTTCATAAAGAGACTGATAACACAGAACTTATGCAGAAATTTGGCGTTCGTCAGGTTCCTGTAGTAGTTCTAGCAGATCGTCTCCCTAATGGTCGTGTGGAAGCCAACCACATTCTGATTGGTCGTCAGCTTCGTAAAGAAACTATGCACGATGCAATCAAAAACTTCCTGGAAGATAATCCAGAAGATTAATAAATCCAACCCAGATCTTAGCTGATCTGGGTTTTTTATTACTTGCTTTCTGCTAAAAATTTTGATATAATATATGTATAAATTGATGAGAGGAGTATCACATTGAATTACGCATATCTTATAATACATAACAACGTAGTTTGTGGTACTCGCGCTGTTGAGATGGGTATTACAGAAGAAAAGTATAACTCTTTGTCTAAATCGGAGCAAGAATACTATGTTGAGCAAGCTGCTTGGGAATATGCTGATGTATATCCCAAAGAACGTGAAGGTCGCATTACTATTGTTGTATCTTTGGGCTTGGTTGGCGCTGATACCGAAGTTGATACAGATTTAGAAACGCTTGAAGAGTGGGAAGAATTAGATATTGGTGAACAAAACGCTATTATCAAAACATCTTTCTGGGAAGCAGTAGCCTGCCATGTAGTCTTTGAGCCTAACGATAACGAAGCTGAAAAGCACACTAATTGGATGACTCGATAATGAAAAAAGAATTTAACCTGCACGAAATGTTAGTAGTACCAGACGATGTTAACCTGTTCTTCGTAGGTGATATTCATGGTTGCCATGATATGCTGGAAGATGCTCTCAAACTGGCTGATTATAAAGATCGTCGTGATTATGTTATCTGTGTTGGCGATCTAATTGACCGTGGTAAGCAGAACTTACAGGTTCTAGCGAAGTTTCTTTATAATCCACGCTTCCGCAGCGTTCGTGGTAATCATGATCAGTTCATGATTGGTGGTGATTATGCCAACTGGATGTATAATGGTGGTAGCTGGGCCATGAATGATATGGATACCGATACTATTAAAGGTATCGCAGCAGATATGGATGAAAAACTTCCAGTATTCCTGACTGTCCTGCACCGTGGTAAGAAATATGGTGTTGTTCATGGTGGTATCCCTTTCCAGTATAAGGATAATGGGAATGCTGTATGTACACCTAACTGGAATACTATTATTCAAACTATCGAAGCAAGCAAATTTGATAAGAATGATCATCCAGCGTACTACATTGAGCCTTATCTGTGGGATCGTGACGTAATTCAGGAAATTGGGTTCAATCTGGCACGTCAAGGTGCTACAGATGAATATTTCCAGCGTTTTGCTAGCTTTAAGGCAGAATTAGTGATGGAAGTGCCTCCGGTTAATGGCGTGGATTTTGTATTCCACGGCCATACGGGTGTTCCTTATCCAATTCTGTATCAGAACCGTGTTTACCTCGATACTGGCGGTGTTTTCAACGGCAAGTTGACGGTTGCGCAAGTTAGTGATGATGCTAACAAAATTATAACATTCACTACAGACCGTGATGATAGCTGTGGTGTACAGAGGATTCTATAATGAAACGTGATTTTGATAGATATGTATGTGTAAAGAACTCCCACGCTAAAGAAGCTCTCACCAAAGAAGAGCACAAAGAGCTTTACATACTAGCTATGAAGGTTGCTGCTTGGCGTAAACAAGTAGGAAAAACCCCATTTGAGTGTGTAGTAGTAGAGCATGATTGGCCTGAGTATGAAGAAGTATGGAAGATGATTGAGAATCGTGTTGAATTTGAACAAGCACGACATGAAGAACTTGACAAAGGATACCAAGAGGCGAAAGAGCATCATGAGGTTTATGATGAAATATTCAAACTTCGTGGTATCAGTAGCTACTGTCAAGGGTGGAACAAATATGCAGAGGAAGTTCTATAACGAAAGTTATATTCTGGTTGTATCTAAAATTGATGCTGGAGATTTAGCGATGGGAGTTCATAATGTTTGATTTTGATGGAATGGCTCGTGAAGTATTTATTGCGATAGCAATAGTAGTTATTATCTCTTTCTTTATAGGCCTAGGCTTAGGCCTTTTATTTTAAAACTTCATTTGCTAAAACGCTTAGTTTT
>ENA-OXIW01000082-OXIW01000082.1-human-gut-metagenome-genome-assembly--contig:-NODE-82-length-25745-cov-551.771_pt1 | contig 25745 bp, 43 predicted proteins | sample MGYA00249822_ERZ652370 | MGnify/ENA primary metagenome ERZ652370 (study PRJEB26925, sample SAMN05826923) | human gut metagenome | biome: ENVO:2100002; feature: ENVO:00000062; material: ENVO:00002003... | reverse complement strand
CTACCACAATCTTCATGTCCATATCTCCTGCTACATCCAGCTTGTCATTCCACATACCTAAATGCCTGCCGAGAAGCTCGAGCGCCTTTACCTTGTCGCAGGGCTTCTGTTCCAATCCATCGCGCCCCTTTTTAATCGTTCCGAGGGCTCGCTGCTGTTCCTCAGTAAGGTTATCTGTAAGCTCCAATTCTACGGTCCGATACAGAATCGGTTCTCCGTCTTCTCCTACGAGCGGAATAATATTTCCACCTACTTCTGCTGTAGCCTGTTTCTCAACTACTTTCGCGTAGTCTGAAGCCTTGGAAAAAGCAATGGCAGCCAGTTCATTTAAAACTCGATCCTGCGTGATCTCCGTCCGCTTCTGCCGCTCTTCCATTCTTTCGGTAATATATTCTGCAACCTTAGCATTTCTTAGTAACTTACTTCCATTTACTGCTGCTGACTCTTCTTTCTTTACGCTTGGATATGCGACGCGGTAAGCCCGTGTGGCATTTAGATCAATCAAGTACTCATCTGCAAATATTTTCTGTTTTTCTGTCATAGGACTCACCACCTTCCAAATTTCTACCATAAAAAAGAGACATCTAATCAGATGCCTTTTCTCTTTCTATATTCTTCAATTTCTTTTTTCTCTTTTTCCTGATCTTCTCTCCACATTTTTATAAGTTCTTTGTCGCTAATATTTTTTTCATCATGGAAATTTCTTAGCATACGCTTATGGTATTTTCGCCGTATATTTCTAAGTTCTTCATCTTTAATTCTTTCGATTTCTCGACTGGTCAAATCATCTTTGTACTGTTCTTCTTCTGTTAACCATTCCATTAAATCATATCCTCCTGTATTTTATATCATATATGCTACCGCAATATACGTTTATTTGCAATGCAATATTTAGGACTACTGCTATGAAAGAATTATAACAGCAACAAAACCAAAATAACCAAGTACACAATCAAAATTTATAAGAAAAAGGAGGAACCTTGCAGTAGTCCACAACGGGTATAGCAGGACTCGAACCTGCGACACATCGGTTAACAGCCGATTGCTCTGCCAACTGAGCTATACACCCGTAGGATGCCTTTTATTGACATCCTTTACCCTATCCGCGCTCGGGTACTGACACTAAATATAGATTGCTGAATCTATTTTTGTTTGTTTTGCAGATCTGCGGATATCTGCGTTTTGTGATATCACTCCGTAGCACTTCCACGGCATTCCGGATTTTTAATATTTACCGTGATATGCTACTAAACCGTGTGCAGGGATCGAACCTGCTTGTCCCAACTGACCACGGCATAGAAACACCGCCAGACAAGAAAGGGTAAAAGTCCGGCGGTGTTCTGAATGTTTGGAAAGATTGTTTTAGAACAATATACAATCGTTCTAGGATAATTATAGCATAAGTAAAATATAAATGCTATAAATCTTTAAGCTGTGCGCTTATAATCTGCGATACTCGCGCCTGGGTATATCCAATTTCATCTGCGACTTTTTGCTGGGTTTTCCCCTCAAGATAGTGCAACTCAAATATCTCTTTAATCTCCGGATCATCAATCCCATTTATGTAGTCTTCGACTTCTTCTTGCTCTTTCAGGATCCGCAGCCTGTCCGCTTCTTTTCGCCTAATCTGCTGTCTTACATTCTCTTCTTCGTAAGGGTCATACATTTGTACAGATGTTCTCACTTCGGTGTACGGAAAATCTGCGCTGGATCCCGTTACCTTCCCCATGACAACAGTCGATTCCCGTTCACAGAGTTCTTGTATCTGGTTCTCAATCCGGATAAGTCTATCTTTGTTTGGCTTATACTTTTTCAGTGTTTTCTTGTCCAACTCAATCACCTCCCGGGATCCGCTCTTTTATGTTGTATTTCTCTGCTATGTAGTCCACAGCGTCCTTATTCGCCCTCTCGCCGCCTTTAAAGTCGCAGGCAAAGGCTTTATGCCCCTTTTGCTTTAAAGCCGTCTCACAGGGCTTCCTCGTTGCCATAGTGTACGCTTCAATCTTTCGGATAACTCCTGCTGTCTCCTTTCTACGTTTCATGCTCTCTCTGGTCATGCCGTCACCTCAATTTTCTCTCCTGTCAGCTCTTCCAACTTCTGTCGCATTTCTTCCACTGTCATTTTCTTTGGTTCTTTGCGCTCCCAGATGAGTTCAAGGTTGCTTTTAATAAACACATCTTCTATGCGTCTGAGTGATTCCGGAGTAATCCTATAGACTTTAACGATATCTCCTTCTGTATAACCTTTACATTTCAAGTCATCGGTATAACAGTTCATTTCATTGTATCCACATTTCCTCACTACCTCCTCAGCCAATACAAGATACATGTTGCCATCTCTTTGTTCAACTACCATCCCATCTCTCAAATCTGCCTTGGTAAATTCTTTGTCCATGTAATCACTCCATTCTAAGATTTTATAATTGTACTTTTCCACAAAATCACGAGTCGAATATTCTCCGCTTCCGTAATAACACGTTCCTTCGTTGCGCATATAATTTGTATTTTTCAAATAACTTTTTCCGTTACACCACTTCATCCTATGTTTGTGCATCTGCTTGCAGAAGTCTTTCGCTTCTTCCTCAGTCTTACAGTGCACCGCAATCTTATTGTATTTATTTTTAAATTCATTCCAGTTAAACTTTTTCATCTTCCTACCTCACTATCTTCCGCACAATCCAATCCAAAAACACCACAAATAGCAGTATCGGGAATCCCGCAGCCATCAGGTAATCCGCACCTTCTAGTTTTACATCCTCTTCCAATCCTGCCTTTAGGGCAATCACTGTTCCAAGCCCCAGGATGTAATACAGGGCTAGGAATGCGATTGTGATTAAAATGTCCATGTTATTCCTCCTTGTATGGTTTTATCTGTTCTTTCGGCATCCACGCTGTCACGACATCGTACACCGTTCCCTTATCTGTTCCAAATTCTTTTGCACAGGTGTTTTCCGAATATTGCTCATCATAGAATCTCCATTCTCCTGTTCTGCTCAGATATCCATCATACACACTGTATTCTTCCGGATGGTATGTCTGTTCTTCTTCTGGAACCCAGGCCGAATCGTAGTCCGCAATCCATTCGGATGAGTGTACGGTAACTTTTACCATTTTCCCGACTTCCGGCAATTTCTCACTTACCGGAATCCAACCGTTTTTACTAGGGACATTTGTGTCATTAGCCAACTCTAAATACTTCTTCATTTTATGAATTGCTTGCACTATCACGCCATCATCACAATTGCATATACCGCTTTTCACGCTACAACAAGCACCCTCACAATGATTAAAGCATTTTTCATTTTCTTCTATTAGTTCTTTGATCGCTACAATTTCTTTTTCTTCCAAAATCTTCTCTAGTACGTTCATTCCGTATCCTCCTTATCCACATACTTCTCTACGACATCTACTGCACAAGTCAGCCCATAAATATAGCTTTCCAGCTCTTTCGCTGTTTTGCTCGCTCCGTGTTTTCGCTTTTCTTCCTTCAAGGTTTCGTAGGCGTCATTTTTCATGGATTCGATTTCTTCTATGATTTTCTCTAATACGTTCATCACTCCACCTCCAACAGCTCTGGATTGTCAAAAATGTTTCCGATAACTTCCGTTCTATTTGGATTCCGATTATATTTAAAAACATCGTTATTGGTGCATTTTTTATTTCCTCGTCCACATACTGCCCATGATCCCCTCCATTCGCTCCAAAACACAGCACCTACACGATATTTTATCTCTTCGCCATCTTTTAAAAACGGACTTCCATCATAGTCATAACTATATCTGAGAATATCATTCTCCCAGATCTTCTTATCGTTTTTGTCGGTAAGTCCGGTGTACTGGCATAAAGTACTTGGAGCAATCTCGCATTTTAGTAATATATCTGGTAATTCTTTGCTAATTTTGTGTATTTCCACTTTTCCAGAAGGATATGCAACAACATACCCTTCCACCCATTCACCATTGTCTTTTCTCTTTGCTTTGAAAAGAACTTCTCTCATCTATTCCACCTCCTCATATTCCGGACACTCCACACAATACTCATACATGTCCTCATCTGCACACTGTATATTACAAATATCGTTGTCCGGACATTCTATGCAGCAATAATCGTGTCCGCATATACTTGTTAATTTACATCTTCCCATCATGATATTCCTCGCTCCAATCTAATCTCTGGCCGCACTTCAGACAGCATTCGTGCTCTTCTGCATGTCCATCAATAAAACATATTGACTCTCTGCAACTTGGGCAAACGAAATAACCTAATTCATAGTCTACTTCTTCTGGCTTTTTCGCCGTATCACGCTCTTTCAACTCATGCATCTGATTCATCAACTTCGCACACTGGCTGTCCACAAAATCATTCACCTTGTTATACTGGTTCAAAATATCGCACACAAACCGTCCCATCTTGCACTCTGCGCATTTATCTTCCAGTTCCATTTCACTTAGCTGATCTGGATACTTGCACAGGTTGTCGCAGATATGTTCCATCATTTCCGTTGTGATCCCGTCCATCCATGTTTCTTCTGTTTTCGTCATTAGTCATTCCTCCGCAATAAAGTCTTCTATACTCATTTGCCCTGGTATGTTTTCGTCTTCCATCCACCAAAGAAATACCTCTTCCCCTGTCGTCCACTTACATTCTTTTCCTCTTCGTTCACGTTCTTTCAACATCCTGTCGAAAGCATTTATATACAATTGCTTATACTTTGGAAAATCTGCAAACTCTTTGTAACGCTTCTTGCCTGCCATCGGACATCCGATGCAACCAACACGGTCATATCCGCACTGGTACAGATCGCACGTCTCTATTTTCTCGGAATTTATATATCCCCAGATATCACTATGCGTCCAATCTATTATAGGATTTACAATCATTTTTTTCTGCTGCATACATAGCTCACTCATCCGTCTTCGTGCATCGTTATCCTCCATCAGCATTATCTTCGTAAATTTTTCTTTCTCTTTTTGGGTTTGTCCGAGCTTTTCAAACTCTTCCCTTTTCAATCTGGAAGTACTTTCGTCCCATCTTACTCCGGTTGCGATATACCGGTTTGCACATCCAGTTTCTTTCAGCGTAGAGCAACAGTATCTTACAATTCTTGTCGGCGGAATAAGCTTTTCTGGAATTAAGCTCCACATGCTAATCAATTTTCCTTTATAGCGTGGTTTTTCTATTTCGCACTTAATTCCATGCAGTTCCAGTTCTCGGAATACCTCCCGAATATGCCGAACTGTCTGCGGCGCATCTGCCGTTGTATGGCTATTATGTACTTCAAATGGGATTCCGGATCGCTTAAAAATCTCTAACATCACATCACTATCTTTTCCTCCGCTGTATGTGCAAATAAGCGGTCTACCATAGTGATGCAGACTCATTTCACTTGCCATTTTAATTCTTTCGATTGCTTTTTTCTCTTTATCCATTTTCTCAGAAGCCCGGTATACCCTTGCCCCGGCCGGAGGCTGGCTCCTTTCTATTTTTCGCTTATTTTTTATAGTCTACTGTAAATACCTCCGCATTAATATCCGGTTTGAATTCGACATCGCCCTGTTGAGTCGGCAACTGGTCCGTACCCAGCCTTCGTGAAACTCCATGTAATTTGCAATGTTGCCGAAGATATCCTTAACCGAAGTTTCTTGCTTCTTTGACTCAGGCAGCATATCATTGTCTTTTAAAAAGTTTTTAAACGTTTCAATACTCGCATCGATCCCGCTTTCTTCTCTTATTGCTGCATAGATGTTCTGGATCGTAAGTCCGTATTCGATCATGCACTTAATTTCTCCCTTGTACGGTTCGTATTGTTTTCTTTTATTTTCCATTTTTCTTAACCACATCCTTTTGTTTGCTATTACCCTCTTTTTCACTTCTTTTCCAGTAATATCCTCAAGTACTCTGCAGATATGCTCATCCGAACATCCGAGTTTTACCATCTCTCCGATCTGGAACTTGTACGGATCCAGAAAGTGTGCTTGTCTACTCATTTCCCTCTCACCCTGTTCTTTCTCTTCCGCTTTGTGCTGCCGCGCGTAAACAAATCCATATTTCCGTGTCTCAATCCGGTAGACTGTTTCCTATAGACTCTAAAACCGTATCTTTTTCTGTTCATGTTTGCCTCCTAACTGAAACTTACTTCCGGCTCTTCCTCTGGACATATTTCTCCACCTGCTTCCATTTCGTTTATGATGATTTTCGTTCCCGCTCTTTGTAATCTCATTAACAACATGTCAAATTCCCCGAGATATCGAAGAGACTGGATATTCACACATCCTAAATTATCAAGTGTATGCTCTTTTTCAAAATCCCATTTTGATATCGGAATCTCGATGTTTAATTCTTCATCATGATCGTTTTCGAAAACAATCACCGCCCTATGCACAGAACTCCAAACAGGTCTTTCACTCTCTTCTATTCGCATCTCGCATCCGACCGATTCGTAGTATGGTCCATCGTCAAACTCCACTTCCAGGCCAGTTGTACTGATCTTCTTCTCGCACATTTTAATCCATGCTTCAAACAGATCCGTGACTTTAATCTCTTTTTCTTCCTGCTTGATTGATAAATCCTTAAAATTCTCCAGAATCTTTTTATTCTCAATGCAAGCATCAGAATTTACAATTTCAGTAAGCACCGTATCCAACTTTGGAAGGTATTCCGAAAAATCATACTTCTCTATGTACGGCACCATGACTTCTTCTATTTTTTTCTTCAGTGCACTTTCTACTTTTCCCCATCTAAACGTTTTTTCTATTGCCGATTCTATTGATTCCTTGAATTTATTTCTGAGGATTTCCTTTACTTCTTCCTCGGAAAGGCACTCCTGTGCCATTTTAAATAATTCTTCTTTCATTTTGCTCCTCCTTAATTTGACTTCAACAACTGCTCTTCCAGAGAGTCCATATCGTATCCTCTGCGCTCAAAGTTGTTTAGGTTTCTGCTTACTGGCGGTTTTGATTGCTTTGCATCTTTGTTTTTATAATTCCCATCCAGAATCTTTGCCATATTTGCATCATTCATCATCCAATCAAAGGTTGCCGACCAATTCCGGTTATTTTCCCCTTTCAGAAAATCACTTTCCTCTGCAAGCTCAAATCCCCTCTTAATGTCATCAATGGAATATTTTCTTAATCTTGCTTTAATTGCTCGTTTTCTTTTTTCGGATAATCGTGTTAAGCGAGGGAATGACACGCAAGTGGCATTATACATATCAGCTATTTGCTGATAATCTACTCTATTACCTCTTATATCTCTTTCTTTATCTTTATCTTCTTCTTTATCTATATCTGTAGCGTGACTTCCCAAATTTGTCACACTTACGTCACGTGACATTTCTGTGACACACTCAATTTTCTGTTTTTCCCTCTGTTTTTGCTTCCTAATCCGGTTCTGCTCCCTGATTTTCTCGAGGGCTTCCGCGTTCTGGTGCTCTTCCCAACCCGGAATAGTAAAAAATCCATTGTCCATCACGATCATTTCAAGCTGCTCCAGTGATTGTAAGGCTAATTTCACGGTATTTTCCTCAAAATCAAGTTCATCAGCCAACATTTTAGGCGTGTATGGGATGTTCTGTGTCAAAAACACCATCCCGTTACTATTGCACCGCCCAGCCATGGTAAGCAGCATTACCCAGATTAAGACAATATTGTTCCCGTCCGGTAATTTCCGCAGATGCTTGATTTTGCGATTATCAAACATATCCGTTGTAATCTTGATCCACTTTACCTCTGCCATCACTCATCCTCCGCAATATAGACAACCACACAAGGCGTGTCCGAGTACACTTTTTCAATCTCCAGACTGGTCACCTGCTTATCATCCGTATATGCGACTCCATTCAGGCCATCCAGAATGATTTTTGCAATGTTGTCTAAGTCTGGCTTTTTGTTCGGCTTTATTTCGCCTTTTAAAGCTTTCTCCTTGTTCTTCTTAGACCAGCTCTCTGGAATCGGAAATTTCGCTAAAATTCGAACTCTCAGAGGTATCTCTGTATAAAGAACACCTGCGCTTTGTTTATAAATCCTCGCAACTTCCTTTTCATATTTCTTGGTTGCGGGCGGCGTATATGTAATGACCTTAAATCCGGCTCTGCGGAATTTTGGCCTTGCTTTTCCAACGGGTTTTCCCGGAATTGTAATTATCATTCGTTCTCCTTTCTGCTCCCGGAGTTACCGGGAGACAATGAATCTGGCTTACTTAAGGTATTTGTGACGTACTACACAGCAGCCATGAACGGGTTACAATTTATAGCAAAGGTTTAACCCTTACTAACATAGTGAAATTCTTGCCGGAACTGTTCTTCTGTTCCGTAGTGCTGCAAATAATACTCCTTGCAGCGTTTTCTTAAGTATCGGTCAACTTTCGAAGCATTCTCCCCTGCCCTTGTTCCGTTTGGATGCAGATCCGGTCTCAGTGGAGCTATGAATCCGTAATCTTCCGAAAGTTCAATTTCTCTCGATGTGTGGCTAAAAATATGATGACGCTCCACTCCGTAAACTCCTGTGTACATGCAGTGATCCATATCTTCTGTAAATATGCTCCACAGCTTCTTTGGTCTGCCGGATGCTCTTTGATGACCTTTTTTCTTTTTCTTTCGCTTCGGCTTTGGGAATGCCATGTCACTGTAATCAATACTCACAGTTCGATCCCCCATTTTTGTCTAAGCTCTTCTTTTTCATCTGGGGTCAAAAGGTCTGCATCTGGTATTCCAACCTCTCTGCAATCTTCCAACACGCCTTTGATGAGTCTGCTCATTTCCTTGGTGTTATACTTGCTTGACCCTTTGTAGCATTGCAGAGTGTGTAATGTTTCAACTCTCCCTTTTAGGTCTTTTACTTCCTGTGCTCCGCGATCTATCACAATTCGGAACACTGACTGTGCCAGATAGATATCTTTTTCCCTGAGCGGTATGTACTCAAAAGCACCGTGGGATTTTAATTCATTTAGGTACGCTTGCCACCTGGTGATGTCCAACTTTTCCGCTAATTTATCGAGTAACACCCACAAGTAAGAGTTTGCGTCAAGGCTTCTCTTTGCTCTGTATGGCTTTATTTCAAGCGTTAATTTCTCATAATCTTTCAACTCATCATAGGCTTGTCGGAAGTCCTCTTCGGATTTGAATAGGATGGTGTGGCAATCTATCAAACGGCCTTTTAATTTTCCTGTGAATTTCATCAATCATCACCGTAAGTCCTTTTTATTGTGCTTAACATTGTTGCAGCTTCTGTCTCGGTAAGTGTCTGCTCAGTCCTATTGTTTTCTCTCAACCAGCGTTCAAGATTGATGCCGTGAGATACGCATAGATTCTTGAGAGTCTTGATTTTCGCTTCAGACGCTCTGTTTTCCCCCGTTTCCGGTATTTGAGCATACATCTTGTTGTATTCCTCTTTAAGCCACAAATCGAACCCTAAGCCGGTATGTATTGCTACGCACTTCACAAACGCCCTGCACATGCTGTTCCAGACTCTTTGCTGACTCATAGAGTTGTCTTTTACAGGGTTTGCCCCATTCATCACAGGTGTTTGCATCTCGTACACTTGATCATCTATCACAACACGGATTCTGGTCTCGTAACATCTATTTTCAACTCCGTTTTTATCTTTAAACACCGCTTTTGTCATCCTTAGGCTACTTCCTGTTTCTGGGTCTGGAATCGGAGTAAAATAAACATTTTCAGCCCCATTTTTATGTAATAAATCAATGCACATTGCCCAGTTTAAATAGTCCATACCATCTCTTTTTTCGAGGTATGGTTTTACATCTACTTTCCTCATTTCTTCATAGCTTTTAAGCATAGGTTTCCTCGCTTTCTTCCTTTACCCAACTCCCGGAGTAAAACCATTCCACCAGCATTTCTTTAAATTCTTTTTGGTCATCCGGTGTCCCATGCAAGCATCTTTCCAGTGCGTAATCAAATGCTTGGTCATCCGTTACTACCGTGTCTTTCTCCGGTCCGATACCTACATACATCATTCGTCCTCCGTCTTATCCACTGCTATTTCCAGCAATCCTTTGACTGCATCGATTGCGTTATCTAAGGCGTAATCCGACTCGATTTTTATGTTTAAATCGTAGTCACCTACCGCAAATCCGTTTTTCATAGCGTATAAAGAGATTCTGTCTCCGAAATTCGAAAAATCAATTTCTATGTACGGGAATCCGTTTTTGCCTTTTCCGCGATCTTGAATGTCAAGAACTAAATCCAAAAGCTCATGTATTTTCTTTCTATCCATTGCTTATCCTCCTAAAATCTGTTACTATATTCTTGATTTTTTGTTAGAGTGCCTACGGCTCCCCAGCCTTTTTGTAGGTGCTCATTTTTAATACCCAAACACCAACCACCATCCGATCATCGCCAGCACGAACCCGATCACAGCTGCTGCAACCTTATGCCAGTAAGGCTTGTCCTTTTCTTCTGGCGGCTCTACGGATACGGAACGGATATCCCAGCTATTCAAAGTGTTGGGGTGGTGGGTAGTCTGGCAATGGTAAGTTCCTTTAATTACCATGCTTGTCCTCCTTTCTACCGCCTAAGCGGTTTTCTCTTTTCGTATCAATGCTCCCTGAATAATCCGGCAACATCCATCTATAAGTTTTTTAACTTCCTCTTCTGTGCGATCCACATAACAATCATCATGTACTCGGATTGTTGCATTTTTTACTTTTACTGTTTCTACGATCAAAATCATCACCTCTCTACTATGTATGCAGGTTGGATTGTCCGAGATATGTTGTCCTACGTTTTTAATTAGCATCCGAATCTCTGACGATCACATGATATTTCTTTATCTGTCCATCGCACTGCGTGTATGGGATTTCTCTCGGATATCCATTATTTGCGTACCACTGCTTTACCATCCCAATCACTTCCGGCACATACTTTCTTACAGTTCCTTGCCACGTTCCCTTGGATTCCCATGTTTCCGTGTACATATCTTCTGACAAATCCAACCTGCGGATGATCTCATTCACGGCTTTATCAGCCGGCTTGCCTGAACTCTGAAAGTAAAGCCTTGCTTGTCTTGCGATATGTACCGTATCTACATACTGCTGATCCGCTTCAATCGTGATTGGAAGATTTACTCCTGCTTTCTCATAAAGTGATTTTGCGGTCAGGAGCTGGATTTTACTGTTGCATCCTGCTGCTTGGAGCATCGGCGTTAAAATCTTCACAGCATTGTTGACACTGGCGAGACGTTCGTTGTTTTGCTTCTTCTTTGGCATTTCATAAGAGCCCGTCTTTCTGATAGACGGAATAACATCCATCGCAAGCCAGTTTTGAAATTTCTCAGCTACTGGGTTGCTCGCCTTCATTCCAAGACGATAAAACAGTGATTCTGGAATGTAATCATCTTTCCCCACTTGTGGGGAAAATCCCATTTCTCTACAAAATGAGTTTAGCCTTTCCCATTTCACATAGATTTTCCCATTCTTCTCTTGCGTCCAGCCAAATCCAATGGCAGTATCTTCTGCGCTAATGGAAATGCTTCCATCTGGATTCGGCAGTGTTCTTACACTTAAACCAAGTTCCTTATTTTTAAAAATTTTTAATTCGTTCATATTACCTCCTGTTATCGTGTTAATAACAACACGATTATTATGATTATCAGAATTCCTATGACGCATCTGTATATGGTGCGTCTTCGATAAATCATTTCAAAAAATTCTTTTTCGTCATCGGAAATTTCAAACAACTCCGCAAATTTGTTCCAGTTAATTTTTACCACACCTCTTTCCTTTTGAATCTTTATTGTCATTTGTTTCCTTATCTCCTATAATTCAATTACCGAGCACCAGTCGGAATAATTACGAAAGGAGAGATTTGATGAATTTAGATGATATAAATTTCCCGGATATTACTGCTCCTAATTTGCGCCGCGACATCCCGGATATTCATCTGACGGAATGGGATGACGGTGAAAGCCCTTATGAGCTATTGCATAAGAATGCACATAATAGCGAAAAGCAACGAAAAATTCTCGAAAAGCAGATTGCACCATTAAGAGAGATCGCTAAAGCTTCTAAAGTTCAAGCAAGTATCGCTTTAAAGAAATCCAAGGAAGCGGATATTAAAGGATGGATCGCTATCATTCTTTCTTCCATAGCACTTTTCTTTGAATTCGCTACAAATCATTCAGAAATTATCAGCTTTTTAAAATCACTTTTTAATCACTAATTCTACAAATATCTTGAATAACAATACGAACATGGAAAATCCGAGGGAAAAATTCGCAAGTCTTTCGGATTTTTTTGCTTCTTTCTCTGCGTCAAGAATCATTAATTCCAAGTTATGAAACTCCATGTCGAATGTTTCTTTTTCATTAGGGCATCCACAATATTGACAATATTTATTTGAACTGTGTATTAAATTTTTGCACCGAGCGCAGCGAATAAAATTTTCGTGTTTTAATAAGTATTCGTTACGTTCTTCTTGTGTCATTGCTACTTCTCTACTGTCGGTGAGTAGCTGACCATTTTGTTCAAATACTGTTAACTTGTTCATTATTCCTCCTATATATTGTGATTTTCTTGATTTTTATACAAAAAGTGGTATAATATCAAGGTTGTACTATTCACTAAATATTGTATAAAAACATATGTTTCGTACTTTATATTGTGTTTTTCGTGATTTTTATTTGACTTTCCATATATTGTGTTGTACCATCTTGCTAGAGGTATCTCATTTTTAATAAGAAAGGTGGTGAATATATGGCAAAAGGAAAATCATGCAAGCCATCTGCTAAAGTCAGCAAAGCTGGAAAAACTCTTTCCACAAGCAAATCAGCTTCCGCAAAATCTAAAGCAGGAACAATCCTTGCAAACCATAAAAGTACAAGCCATTAGTCTTTTGTCCTGAGTTTATACTCAGGACTTTTAAATTGTCCTAAATAGCATTTTTGCCATTTCAGTCATTGCTGCAAGCTCTTCTGGTGTTGGATTGTCCTTGTTCGCAGTGCGAATAACGAACTTCGATAAATCTTCTACCATTTCTTCATACAAACTTTTTTGACTTTTCTTAGACATCTTTTTCTCCTTTACAATTTCTTCGGTTTAATAAACTTGTCCGTATTCACTTCAAGTGCTCCGCAGATCAGCTCATATTCTTCAAAAGTAAACCGTCTCTTGCCATTCAGCGAACTACATATCTTATGTTTCGGTATCCCTGTTTTTTGTGATAAAAAAATCTGTTTGATACCTCTTTTTACCAGATAATCATTGATTGCTCTTCCGAGCCATTCATCTGCCATAAATTCCTCCTACTCTAATAATTCATCAATGGTACATCCTAGTACCCTTGCTACTTTGGATAAGCTTCTTACTGTAGGACTAACTGTATTCCACTTATAAATGCTTCCGGTGGAAACACCAGCACGACTTTCTAATAAGTTGATGGAAATACCTTTTTCTACAGCTTTCTTAGATACCTTGTCGAAAATATTATTTTCCGTATCAATCACTCCTTTCTTTTTGATTGAGTTCTGAAAATATCACAATTTTATATTGACTAAGTTCTGAAAATATTCTATAATCTAGTTGTCAAGCAAAATTACAAAATAAATTCCAGCATTCTTATTATCGCAATTTTTTGCGATTTTTTCAGAACCCTATAATCACATTATACGCGATAATTTCAGAATGTCAAGGACTATTTTGCGATTTTTTCAGAATTTTGAAAGGAGTCTACATATGACACTGAGAGAACGCGTAAAACATCTGTGCAAAGAACATGGAATTTCAATGAATAAATTGGAAAACGAGCTTAATTTTGGAAAAGGGTACATAAGCAAATTAGGTTCAAGTCAACCAAATGTTAACAAGCTCCAGCAAATCGCTGATTACTTCAGCGTATCGTTGGATTATTTAATGTCTGGAGCATCTAATGGTGATAATCCGTCATCACTCACGGCGAAAGATGAGCGCGACATTGCAAAAGATATGGAAAACATCAGAAATAAGTTAAAAAACAATGAAGCAGGTCCTGCTTCTTATGATGGTCAAGCTATTCCAGAAGAAGATATCGACTTGCTTCTTGGACAAATCGAGCTGATGATGAGAAGATTAAAACCGATTAACAAAGAAAAGTACAACCCTAACAAAAATAAAAAGTAGGTGTATAAATTGAGAACAAACGATATTAAGCGTTTAGTTGAATACTACATAAAGAAATTTAATACAAGAAATCCTTTTGAACTTGCAAACTGCTTAAATGTCGAAGTTCAATTAGGACCTTTGGGAAGTCGAGCTGGATGCTATATGTTTCTGAAGAATCACAAATGTGTTTTCCTAAATGAAGATTTAGAGGAACATGAGCTGAATCTTGTAATGGCTCACGAGTTAGCACACTCCATTCTTCACAGAAAAGAAAATTGCTACTTTATCAGAAACAAGACTCTTCTGTTATCTTCTACCAATGAAATAGAAGCTAACACATTTGCCGCAGAACTTCTGATACCAGATTCTCTCATCTATGAGAATCCGGGCATGACAAAAAGCCAGATTGCAAGGCTGGCTGGGTACGATGAAAGAATTATGGAGTTTAAAAGCGTATTGTGATTCCTATATAAAAAAACGCCTTTTATCGAACTGGTGTTTTTTTAGAAAGAGTGATATAATGAACACTAAAGAGAATCTAAATTCATACATTGTAACTCGGTACTTTTTAAATAAAGACGCGCAAATGCATATGGATGATATACTCATGCCAAAAACAAAAGAACAAATTTTTTCAGAAGTTCTTTTGCAATTAAAAAATGAAAAATATATCTGTGGATTTATTGGAACCCAACAATATCGCATATATTTTTCGAAAACCTTCTCAGATACAAGACTACTATTAAAATTTGCAAAAAGAAAAGATATTACTCTTAATACGGCTACGGAAACTGATATCAATAAGGTTAATAAGGATGACTATCCTTTTTCTTATATTATAGTAGATACTAATAAACAGTTATTTCTTATTCAGAAAAATAAAGAGATATCTACAAATAGTCAAACGCTTGTTAATTCTGTTGAAAAAATTTTTTCTTCGTTTTTAATAAAAAGATCTATTTCATTACGGCTTACACCTATCACTAAAAGAGGCACTTTTTGGGACGCAGTCGAAAAAAACATGGGAAAAATATCTTCTTTAGAATTCGAATTTCTTTCTCCAAATTATCTCGGTCAATCCTATAAAATAAACGAGTTAATGAAAGAATTGAAAAGTGAAACTAATACAGACTCTATGAAAATGGCTATAAAAAACGAAAAAGGGAATCTTACTATTTTAAACAAATATCATTTTTTCAAAGATTCTTTGCAGTACATTTCTAACGGCGGTGGGAAATGGAAAATGAAGTTTTTAGGTGGAGGAAATATAACAAGCGAAGAAAAGCCTGTGGAACAAACTGTAGATATCTCTATCATGCAAAACAATTCAGATGCAAATGACAAATTACAAGAAGTATTTCAAAATATTGACTTAATAGAAGGTGATAACCATGAAGAGGATGTTTCATAATCCTATATTTAAAACATGCTTATTGTTAATAATATCGATTTCTTTGTCAATAGCTTTCGACTATTCAAAAAATCCAATTATTCAATATGATTATGTGCTCACTACCAACATAGCTCTTTTTTCCCTTGCTCTTGCTGTAACAACCATTTTCTTTACAATTCTTGATAGATATCAGCAGGCACTGCATAATCGCAAAAAAGACGCACTTATTAATAGTATAACAAGTGAAATGGGGGATAATACACACTCTCTACTTATCTTAACTACTGTAACTTTTATAACATCACTTTTTCAAGATGCCTTAAATAAGATACCTGAAGTCGATGTTAATTCATGTATTTTAATATTTATTTTATCCCTTACACTACTAACTACTTATGACATTACTAGAGCAACCGTAACACTAATTAAAAATATTTTTTTATTAAGGGATTTATAATATGGCTTTCAAAAAATATAACCGCTTCGGCGTTTATATATATAAATTGTGGGAAAAGTACAGAGGAAGAGAGGAAATTATGAAAAAGAAAATTATAGCTATGTTATTAACTGGAGCTATTGTATTGTCCATTACAGCATGTGATGGAAATACGGACTCCGAAAAAGATAACAAGGCAAATGCAGAAACCACAACAAAGCAAGAAGAACCAGAGTCTGATGTTACGTATCAAAGTATTCTCGATGATTATACAAAGAAGATTGCTGATGCGACTCCGGGACTTGTGGAAGAATATAATAACGAAGCTGCTCCGATTGCCGGAGACTTAAATGCACTTGCTGAATTATCAAATAGCAAAGTAGGAAAATTAGCCGAAATTTCCAACCAGGGAGTTTCCGAAATGGCTACACTGATGCAGAAGAATGGAGACGAGTACAGCGTCTATGAGGAATGGTCATTAAAGTTAACTGATGTGTATACACAGTACGCCACACAAATTACTGATGCATACACTGCCTCTGCTGCTGGAATGAGCACAGAAGACATAATGAATTCATTAAATTCTTTAGGAGAATAAAATAAAAACCGCCCCGGTGCTACCAACACCGAGACGGTAATACATATCCGAAGATATGCAATCTGAAGCCAAGAATATTGTATCATCTTCGGGACAGCTACACAATCCAGAACATTTGTTCATGTGCTGGCTGTTATTTTTGTACCCAAATTTAAATACAATTACATAGGAGTGTGATACAATGTCTTATTTTATCTACGCCAGAAAATCCAGAAAAGACGCCGAACTGGAAGCGCTAGGGATTGATGTTCTGGAACGCCACATTACTACCCTGTTAGAGTTGGCAAAGGCTCTCTCTCTTCCGATCGGTGCGATTTACAGGGAAGTTGTGTCTGGAGACAGTATCGATGCCCGTCCAGTCATGACGCAAGTACTATCCGAGGTGGAAGCCTGTATGTGGGATGGTGCCCTCGTAATGGACGTAGATCGTCTGGCCAGAGGTGATACGATCGATCAGGGGCGTGTGCAGCGTGCATTTTTTTATTCCAACACCCGGATTGTAACACCGAATAAAACCTACGATCCTGCAAATGAGTATGATAATGAGTACTTTGAGTTCAGTTTATTTATGAGCCGCCGGGAGTACGCCACAATCAAGCGCCGAATGCAGCGTGGCAGGGAACGTTCCAGTTCTGACGGTTATTACGTTGGCAATGTTGCCCCTTATGGATGGGAGCGCGTCATTGCGCCGGATGGAAAACACTACTCTCTCGCCCCACATCAGACAGAAGCACCCGTCCTTGATCTAATGTATGATCTGTGCGGAAATAAGCAGTACGGATACCAGAAAGCCTGTACCTATATGTCCAATATGGGGATCCTTGCAAGGAGTGGCAAACCTTTTACGCCCTCTACTTTAAAAGGGATTATCTCAAATCCAGCAAACATCGGTAAAGTCCGCTGGGGGCATCGTAAGACTGTCAGAGCTGTAAAAGATGGGCGCGTAGTAAAGTCCCGTCCAAAAGCCACAGATTACATCCTCTCAGATGCGGCATGGGCGCCACGGATCAGCCCAGACTTATTTAAACGCGCGAACCAACCAAAAGGATGTTTTTCTGCTCCAGTCAGAAACGACAGGCCGATACAAAATCTATTTGCAGGTCTGGTCAGATGCTCACAATGCGATCGGCTTATGGTCCGTAAGAAAGCGCAAACGAAAACGCCCTATGATATGCTGATCTGTCAGTATACAGAGTGCTCCACAGTCGGGATCCGGATTGATGAACTGGAAGAAGCTCTTCTGGGGTGGCTGAAAGACTACATAGCCAAATATGAATTTGCTGACACTCACGAGGAAGATACTGCTGCTATTGCCGCAAAAGAATTGATCGTCACAAATTTTGAGACTGAACATCAGACGCTTTTAAAACAGAGGGAATCCTTATTCGATTTTTTAGAGCAGGGAATTTACACAAAAGAAATTTTTATTGAGCGTTCGAATGCACTGGAGCAGCGGATCAGAGACTGCATGAATAACATCACTGCTGCCCGTGAAGATTTGCATACCACAATCGCAAGACAGGCAAACCGGAAGAATTTTGTGCCGAAGTGCAAGAATTTATTGAGTGAGTGGGACTCTCTGACTGTTTCGGAAAAGAACAGCGCCTTGAGACAGCTGATTGACAGGATTGTTCTGACTAAGACGAAACGGAACAAGAAAAACCAGAAAAACTCTGAATTCACAATCGATGTGTACCCGAAAGTGCCGAAATAACGGTGCTTTCGGAGTATATTTATTAGCTGCATCTTTTACGAGCGTATTCTTTCGCACATCCAAGATGCAACTAATCCACATTAAATAAGTAGTAACTTTTTTGACAAAAATAAGATTGATACAATATTCAGGACGGCAACTCCATCCGTCCAACACTCATATACGCCGCCCGTAAAAAGGTGTGCATCATTTCGGTTGTCAGGATCATCCCTTCTGGCAGCCGGAATTTAAAAGTATTACCAGGTATCTCCAAAAACTCTTGATATAGTAAAAACGTATCGTAAGATTCGTAGATTTGATATTCCATATCTATCCCCTCCATTTATTCCATTATATCATAAAAATATTTTAAAAACTTTTCATTTTCCTATTGACTTTACGCCTTATAAGACGTATAATAAGGCCATAAGATAAAGCAAAGGAGATACGAAAAATGAAAAAATACAACTTATCAAAAATTATGAAAAGAGCATGGGAACTGGTAAAGAAAACATCCTTCGGAATCTCCGAAGCTTTAAAGAAAGCATGGAAAGAAGCGAAAATGGGAGGAACAAAAATGACAGGAACAGAGAAACAGATCAGTTTTGCAAACGATCTGATCAAAAAAATGAACGAGCAGTTTGATGCTCTGATCGCAGAGTGCAAGGCAAAATATCCGGAAAGCGTGAGCATGTGGGAATCTCGCAAGGAAGAATACAACAGAATCCTTTCCGAATCTGATGCCGGACTCGTAATTGATCTGCTGAAGTGGAACAATGAAACAGCTTACATGAAATACTACCAGAGACTTATGTTTGATCTTAAACACGAACGCAATACAATGTGCGGAAGAATTTTAAGTGAAGTTTACGGAAAATAATTACAAGAAAGACATTGTAGCAAGACGCAAGTGATGTATATGCTGACCTATCGGCTACGGGGAGAAAGAGGTAGAAAAATGAAAATCAATGGAATCGGAACAATTAAAAAAGAAGAAGCAATGAAGATTTTAACGAGAGAAGGAAGGGAGGCAGTTAAATCTGGGGAAATTACAACTGAAGAGCTTGGACGCATGTATAAGCTGGAAATGGTTAAGAAATTATCTAAAATCGGAAAATACGGTTGTACGTTTGCCGAAAATTATAATAGAGTGCCGCAAGAAATCGCCGATAAGTTATCACCGGAAGAGATTGCCGAATTAGTAGATAGTTTTTATGATTGCTATAGTGATGGGAGAAAGAGGGGTGAATAGAATGAGGGAACATTTAAGCAGCGTGCAAAGATTAAGAAAGGCTACAGGGCTAACGCAACAAGAACTTGCCAATAAGACTGGTATTAACATTCGGCAGATACAGAAATACGAGTACGGAGAGTACGATACCGGAAAAATGATGCTCAGGAACGCAATTGCTCTGGCAGATGCGCTGGAATGCGATGTACGGGAATTGATCAGATAAAAAGAAAAGGATAAGCATTAAGCCTATCCCTATCTTTTAGCTATTTAAAGCTACTTCTAATATTTCAATCCGCGAAACTGTGATTTGCTCAGTCTCCGCAATACAGAGCATCATCTGTATTGGACAGTTTTATAATACCACATTTGTACGGGTGTGTAAATACATTAGTAGTAATTGCGTGGAAATTTCACCCCTCAGAGATTTAATCTCCGAGGGGATTTTATTAGATAGATGTAGATGGTTTTCTGTTCAGAACCGCAAGCAATCTTGCGTGCCACGGCGCTTTTTTTGTCCAGTGGTAAGACGGCATATCTCTTCCATTGTTCGCTTTGTAAATATCCATCAGAATCTTCATTTCGTCCGGATGTCCCAAAGCCGTAATCTTATCGTCATGATACCAATATACACATCCTTTTCCCTCTACTGTAAACATACACTGCATAGTCTCTTCTCCTTTCTGATCTCCTGTATTCTGATTATTTCCCTGTCCACTTCCCGCGTACGCTCTACTGTCGATTGCCTTTGCAATCAGCTCAGCAATTCCTTTTGTGCCTAAATTCCGATACCTTGCTACATCATCTGTGCCGGTGCAAAATAATGTCTCCACAATCATACCGGGCATATTAGATGCATTCAGATCATGGTATCCCGAACTGTACTTTACACCACGGTTAGCAAATCCTTTATTTGCGAAATTCTGGCAGATATTGCTTGCGATTGTGTTCATTGTCTGGTTAGATGCATCGTATAACCACACCTCTGTACCGCCAGCTGACGCCGCTCCTGCCGCATTCATGTGCAAAGTTACGTAAATATCGCACCCGGCACTATTCGCCTTATTTGTTCCGTCAGATAACTCGCTGGACACATTGGATGCGTTGGAATTACAATCAACCACAGTATGACCGACTGCCTGTAGCATTGGTACAAGCTCATTGTAGATCTTCCGCACTTCTGCCTGCTCATCGATCAGACCGATTGCACCTTTACAATTTGGGGAGTGTCCTCCCCTTAAGCCAATTTTCATTCTTTCTCTTCCTCCTGTTCTTCTGTCTCAAATACCTTTTCCAGTTCCTCTGCGGATACTCTGCCAAATTCGTTCTGTTCGCTCATGTTCTCACCTCCTTGCATAATAAAAGAGAGCCTGTTTCCAAGCTCTCCAGGATCTATTTATATGTAAGCGCCCGATCTGAATCTCCTGTTCCCGGTGTTGTTGGGTCTACCACTACACCAAGGATTGCCAGTACTGCAAAGAGCGCATTGATTACGGTCAACAGCTTATCCCCAAGGTCTCCGAGATCGATCGCAAATCCAAACACTGCCGCAATAGCCTGTACCAACAGCAAGAGTGCCGGGATCAGTGCTACCCAGAATGCCTTGTTTTTAATTCTTACAATCCAATTGATTTTTTTCATGGTTCTACCTCCTTTAAAAAAGCATTGCTGCTACTGCACCGATAATAGCTCCAATGAGAGCGGTAACAACCCCATCCCATCTCTTAGCTGGTGTCTGCTCAAGATGCGTCACCTTTGCGGTGAGTTGTACCAACGTCTGGTTCATGAAGCCGACCTCTTTGGTTAGCCCTACCATTTCTTGTGCCAGTTGATGTACCACGCTCACAACGTCCTCTGCTTCTTTCATTCGATGCTTTAATGAGCCGATTTCTTTTCCGTGCTCTGCAAGTTTCACTTCTACTTCATTTTCTGTCATGTTTTCCCTCCGGTTTTTAAAGTATAAAAATAAGACCATCACGGTCTTGCTCTGATCTCCATATTCACTCCTTAAATTGCGGATATCCAAGATGTGCAGATTGTCCGCTCTGCGTAAGTTGCATTCCCAACATCCATAGAGATTTTATCTCCAATTCGGTATCTTCCAGTCCCAACGACCGTGCCTGCTACAACCTCGGCAAAACTACAAAAATGGTGCGCTAATGGTACGAACTCATCCGGTATGATCACTTCATCAAATTCGTTGTAACTACCTGTATTCGGAAATTGCGCAAGCATCTCGATTTTACAATAAACCACTCGACCAACCTTAGTAAGCCAAACGTGGATATGATTCCCAGAGTTTATGTGGGAATAAGGACCTTTGATTTCCCCGGAGTCAAATGTTTTGTACGATCCCAGATCGAGCGTAACTCCGTCCTTTTCCACCAGTACCTTGTCCTTAAATCTTGTTTCCATATAGACATCAAATCCGTCTTTCTCGTCACTCGCGACTCCACCAATCGCAACGCTGCGCCCTTTTCTGGCGATGTCTATCGATCTGGTTTGCGCTGGTACAATCACGGTTTCCTGCCGATTGCCACCCAAGTCTGTGATTGTGACGATAACAAAGTACACACTCCCCGTGGATATTTTCCCATTCCCGATTATTTGGGAAATCTTTCCGCTTGTCGTGTTTGGGTATGTTTCGCTTGCTTTCACCGGACTTCCAGAAGCAGTCTCCTGGTAATCTATCCTGACACTGGTTGCCTTGTTAGAGCTATTTAAGGTCTGGTCTACTTGCCAACTCCCAGTGACTTTAATGTGCGTGCCATCACTTTTTGGTGATCCCTTAGAGTCGCATCGCAATGCAGTCAACCTGGTAATTGTCGGCTTAATGTACGCGATCTGCCAAACTGCATAAAGAGTCACATCCGCATCGGCACCGTACGTTGATCCCGGCATGTATGCTACGTCTCCAGCGGACGATGTTGCCCAGCCCATAAATACATAGCCACCTCTTGTGGGACGCACAGAAGATAGTGTTAATACGGATCCGTATATCTTTTTCTGGGTGTCTGGAGCACCGGTCCCGCCATTTGCATTATAAGATACTGTATGCTCCCACGTAATAGCCGACAAGGTGTATTCCCCACTCGCTGAGATCGTGGCTGGATTAACTCCTGTATTGACCGTCGCGGAAAAGCCGATCTTCTTTGATTGTCCGCTCGTTGGCATCGTAATCCGGAACGTCTTCGTTCCGCCGATATTCGTCCAGATCCATTGTCCGCCGCCACTGCCGACTGCAAATGTCGCACTACCGGAGGTGTTCTGTCCATCACAACTCATGCTGTACGGTGCGCCGCCGTAATTGTATCCACCAAAGTCAAATGCGATATCAAATCTGATATCTACATCATATTTATGCGTGAGATTAACATCTCCTACTCCACGTACTGCCGTGACATAGATTCTTCCTGTCCCTGCCATTTTTCTCTCCTTACTCGATATAGATTATAGATAGGTGTCCATCCCCATTGTCCAGCATAGCATAGTTGCCTACACCAACTCTCTTTGCACTTAGATTGTCAATTTCTGCAACCGGCATATACGCTTTCTCGTTCCCAAAATATGCCAATCCCTTATCGCCCTCGTAAAATCCCAATCTGGAGTTTGTTAATCTTGCTTTTAGGTCGTTTCCTGTTCCGCCAAGTTCCAGAAACGGTGTTACGCCATCCGACCCCTGCCGCACCCATGTATCAACCACCTCGGTCTTACCATTCACATACTCTACTGTATTTTTAAATTCGGCTCGGACTTCATTTTTGTATTTTTCGAAGCTAGTGTTGATATTCGTTACGCTAGAGATTGCTGTATTTGCGGATTCCTGAGCATTTCCCGCAGCATCTTTCGCATCCTCGATGTCTTCCGTGTATGCTTCCACCCATTTTTCGCCATCCCAGTACTTAAACACGTTATTGACTGTATCGTACCAGAGCTTGGTCTTATCGTCCGGCGGGGTATCCGACTTGATTGCTGCATCCTCTCCGTCTGTTCCATCGGATACATCCATAACCGTAACCTCTTCGAATCCTCGAAGGATTCCCTCCGTATCCCTTGCTTCAAATTTGTAGACCGCCTTGCTCTCCACATCCAAAGCTCGAACTTTTATGGTCCGACCGGCATAAATATGATTTCCATCCTTAAACCATCGAATTGTGAAATTGTCTGTCCGATCTACCCCATTATCTATTACATTGGCAGTCAAGTTGGTAAAGCCTTCATTATTTTTAAATACAATTCCGTTATCCGTAGAGATACTGCTGGTGTAAATCTTTGTTTTGTTAATCAGATCCTCTACTTTCTGCAGCAAATCTTCAGAGATTTCCGACTGTAGCTCTTTAAAATTGGTAAAGACTGTCTTGTTTGCTTGCGGATTCGTGAAACTGCGAACCTGCTCCGATACTCTTGCACTCAAGTATAAGGTAGGAACGTACTCCTCATCCTCAATCTCCACGGTATCTCCGATAGCAGTATCAAAGTATCCCGTTACATCATAAGTCACGACCGGTTCAGATGCGGTTTTAAGATCTGACAGTGCCATACTGTACAGCTTGTCTTTATTATCCGTATCGTAGGATTTTGGCATAAAGATGTATCCGTCTTCCTTGTTTATCAGATTCGATGGGAAGCGATCTCTTGCCTGTGGTGCCCGGATATCTGGACCTTGTGTATAAAACTCTACTACACCGTTCTCATCCAGCTCTTCTTTCTCAATTCCCTGTATAGTCAGTCCATCCTTTCCTGTTGGACGGATACCGGTGTACAGGTTTTCGATACTGGATTCCTTCCTGATGCCGGTAACATTTTTCCCGTACCGCAGTTTGATATCTCCCCGGAACTCCCCAACTCCCGTGTTATTGTCTGAGTGTTCCCGATACACGTTCATTACAATTTCTTTCAGTGAATAATCATCATTTAGGACTGTTTGGAACTCAATCTCCGCATCGAATACGTTTGCCACGGAAAATAAACGGGACAGTACCGTTGCCTCACCTGTCCATTCGTTTGAAATCCGCTTATCCGACACTTCATTGATCCCGATCCGCACGGTACGTTCCGGATCAAAGGCAGTTACATATTCCTCAAAGCTCATTGCGCTTTCAGATTTGTACGCACCCACATTCTCATTGATCAATTCAAAGGACAGGGACCATGCTGTCGCAGTAACTGTAAATTCATCCTTTTCCACATGTACGATATTCAGATAGTAGTCTTTTCCGTTATATACAAAGGCTACTTTATTCCCTTCTACGATATACACCGCATCCTCATGCTTGGAACTTACCGTAAATGTGTAAGTATTCGCTGTCCCCTGCAGATATTCATGGAGTTCGTCACTCCAATAATGCATAGAGTTTCGATGGGTGTTATCCAAAAATGCAAGCACCCTGTCATGTGGATTCAGTACGGCAATTCTGATTTCATTCATTATAAATACGCCTCCCTTATTTTGGCTTTAATCGTTGGTGGAGGACTGCTAAATGCCGAGTAGGAGAACTGGATCTCCGTCTCTCCCGGCGGTACCAGAAAATGCTTACTTCCTCGGATTTCATCTTCCATCCGCTTCATCCCGTTTACATAAACCGCTGTATCATTTCCATCAATATAGACCACATCTCCGGACTTATACCGGTTCGGCACATCTCTGTATTTTTCCACGTTATCCTTGCGGAACCAGATACTTTTTAAATAATTGTGCGTAACCAGCTGATTTCCAAGATCTCTACTTCCCCACTGCCCGATCCAGACCTGTATCTTCTCACACGCCATGTCTTTAATCTCCGGGATAGTAAAGTAATAATACTGACCGTACCAAAAGATCCGTAGCCTGTCACCCTCTTTTAAAAAATCATTATGACCGCCACCCATCTTTAAATTAAACGGGTTTCCCTCATAAGCTGTCGGCTGGAAATCCAGTGTCTTGATCTTCTTGTTTTGTGGTGCGAACCAGTCCACATGCGCCGTATTACCAACCGTATCACTCTTGTTAATAGACATAGAGCAGATCACTTCATTTTTCCCTGTAAGAAACGCAATAGTCTGTGCTCCCGTCTGTCCCATCAATCCAGTCTCGAACCAGTGCTGCGTGTAACAGTAAAAGTTCTTTGCCCCACGTCTGCCCTCGCTGTCAACTGGAATGGTGAGTGTTCTCATTCCGCCGTTCCAGTACCCGGATGTTGCTTGTCCACCTTTTAATGCCATCACATTGTATCCAGCAACATTCCGCACTTCCAACGCTCCCTGTGTGGTGTTTTCTGGATTCTGATAAGAGGTACCATGATCGTCTTGAAACAGGCTATACCC
>ENA-OXIW01000062-OXIW01000062.1-human-gut-metagenome-genome-assembly--contig:-NODE-62-length-37562-cov-103.276_pt1 | contig 37562 bp, 70 predicted proteins | sample MGYA00249822_ERZ652370 | MGnify/ENA primary metagenome ERZ652370 (study PRJEB26925, sample SAMN05826923) | human gut metagenome | biome: ENVO:2100002; feature: ENVO:00000062; material: ENVO:00002003... | reverse complement strand
AGGTTAATATGCGTTATTGCAAGATTCAAACTATTGTAAATGATATTCCATATACTTTATATGGACAATTTGATAATCTTATTTCATATGATGAAATTGAATATTATATCTCCGAAGCGATTGACTTTAACATCGAAGATGATGAAGAAGAACTTGACTTTGAAGTTATGTTGATGGACGATTTTGGCGCAGAGTTTAAATGCGAGGACATGTCCTTAAACGATTGGCTCAATACTGTCATTTGTGATTACAAGCATGTGCGTCCTATCCTTCAAATCTATGTTTTAGGAAACCTCATGGATAACATGGTTTCTATATATCGTTCATATGAGGAAGATATTAGTAAAACTCCACAGTATCTTTATCTTAGCGGTGAAGTAAGCAAAGAAGAAGGTCGCAAATATTCTGCTGCATATGTCGTAGCGCCAGACAAACAACGCGTTGAAGTGATTGAGGACGGATGGAAAGACATGCTCGGTCGCATTAAGCGTGACGGTAATATGGGTGGCGTGTATATTAAGACAGGTATCTTTACTGTATTCGATGTGCCGCAAGAGGACTATGAGCGATATAAGAAGAATACGGAGCTAGTATTAGATTAAAGGCGGGATTCTATTGAACAACAGTATCCAAGTTAACGTGTCTATTCCTCGTGGTATTGATGCCGTCAATGTGCTAGGCCCATCAGATAGGTATGTGAAGGCCATTAAAGAGCAAATTGATGACTCTCTACGTGTTAATCTTGGACGCTCTAAGGAAGAGAATAATATCGTAATTTTTGGCAAGGAGAAATCTGTACATCAAGCTCAAGAGGTATTTGAAAAGCTGATTGAAATTGCTTGCTCAAAAGACGAAATCAGTACAGATGAAGTACAGCTTCTTGCAAGGCAAAGTGCGGATGGCGGCATCTTTGACAATTCTGATTCTTCTACCACGATTTTGAAATATGGTAAGAAAGAAATCAAGGTCCGCACAGAAGGTCAACTTGAATATCTAAATAGTATGCGGCACAATGCTATTACTATTTGTATTGCTCCTCCTGGTGCAAGCAAGACCTATACAGCAGTATGCTATGCTCTGTCTCAGCTTATCAATAAGAACGTAGATACTATCGTTATCTCTCGTCCAATGGTTTCAGCAAAAGGTGAAGCAGATTTAGGCGCACTTCCCGGCACTGCCGATGAAAAGTTTTCACTATATGCACTTCCTATGATGGATGTATTTGAACGAGTTCTCGGGCGTGAGAAACTTGATTCATATATCGAAAAGGGTAAAATTAAGATGTTACCGCTAGGATATATGCGCGGATGTTCTCTATATAAGACTTTCCTTCTCGTGGATGAAGCAGAGAATATGAATACGATTCTAGGAAAACTTGCAGTCACACGTTTAGGAGAAGATTCTAAGATTGTCTTGTGCGGCGACTTGGTTCAGCAAGATTCCAAAGGCGAAAGCGGTCTTGAATATCTTGCCAATAGTCTGAAAGATGTATCTGGTATCGGCGTTGTCCGCATGACAGAAGCAGATGTTGTAAGGCACGCTCTTATCACTAAAATGCTAAATGCTTTTGCCGCATACGATGAAAAATAATTATTGACTTTTGAATTATTTTATTCTATAATATATTTAGTTTAAGAAAGGATGCGGTCATATGAATTGGAACGATTTATCACCAGAAGCAAAAATCTATATTGAGTTAAGCCCTGTAGAGTTTGCAAAAACTTCTATGGCCGCTTCTATTTCTCTATTGGAGAATGCCAATAGCACTAAAGAGTATGAACGTATTATCTCAAATTGTGTAAACTTGCTTACACTATGCGGCAAGTCGATTGGCTATCATCCTAATTTTACTTTGGTGAAATAAAATTCTTGACACTGGATACATCTTATGATATTATATATAATATAAGATGTGAAAGGATTTAATAAATGGCTGAGTTTAGTAAGCATGATATGAAGATGTTTGATTTGGCGCGAAAGGCGGCACTGGAATCTACATATGAACCTTTCAAACTCGGGGCGGTAATCTCATACAAGGGACGTGTTCTTGCTACTGGTCATAATAGTCGCAAGACCAATCCTTTGCAGAAAAAGTATAATCGTAAATATAGGACTTTTAGGTATAATGGAAAGCCTATTCATGATTATTTGCACGCTGAAATGGATTGTTTGCTAAATATTCCAAAGTGTATTGATATAAATATCAATTATAGCAAGGCAAACATTTATATTTATCGTATCTCGCCCGGCAAGCCACTTCTTATGGGCAGAAGTTTTCCTTGCGCCGCATGTCTTAACGCTTTGCGAGACAAAGGAATTCGCCATATCTATTACACAGATGATAATGGTTTGGCTTTTCAAGAACTTTACTAAGGTGATAACATGTTGATTGTAATTATAGGAATTGTTTCTATTTTTCTTTTTTCTGTATACGCATATTACTATGGAAAGCGATTTAAGTAATGAATTGTATTATTATTCCTGACAAGGAAATGAATTCATACATTACAAAGCTCAATCCGAATTTTGTATTTGTATGGTGTGAACAGTATACTACCCTTGTAGATTTCGTTAATGGCAAGCGCGTTCCTGTTCGTGATACATACGATGCAATTGTTCCGCATTTTATTCTCGCATATGGCGATGATGAAGCTAAGAAGATTGTTGGCGATGCTGTACTGCACAACATTTTAGCAGAAGTGACGCAGATTTATCACGACACTAGCCGCAAGGTCTATATCATCACTTATTAAATATCTTGGACAAAATTGTATAATTCGAACTTTATACTTTATATATAGTATAAGCATTTTTAAAGTTCGAAAGGATTTAATATGAATGGTAAAAATATTGGTGATATTGGAGAAGCAGTTGTACTGACAGAATTTTTAAAATATGGAATTGAAGTATTTCTTCCATACGGAGAAAATACCAAAATTGATATGATTGCTAAGTTCAATAATAAACTTAACAAAATACAAGTAAAAACTACTAGCAAATATAGCGGTAATGGCGTTTATCAAGTTAAATTAAAGAATACATCTCTAAGAGCTGATTCTACCGTGACAACTTTTTATAATGAAGATGATGTAGATTATTTTGCAATATACTGTCTTCAAAGGCCGCATCCTATTTTAGTACCTTTCTGTGATGTACATTCAATAACAATAAGGTTTAATGAAACTTCAAACGGCAATTTTGAAAATGTTAATTATGAAAGTGATTATACGTTTGATAAAATTTTAAATACAAAATCTATTATTCGAATGGTAAATGAAGAACAAAAAGAAAAAGAATTGTCTGCGCCACGATGTGCTAATTGTGGACAAACCGTATCATACGGAGCAATTTTATGCAAACAATGTTCAATTAAAGAAAAGAAAGATAGCTATGGTACTAGTGCAAAATTACATATTACTCGTGATGAATTAAAATCAAAAATTAGGACTCAGTCTTTTTTATCAATTGGTGCTGAATATCAGGTAAGTGACAATGCAATCCGAAAATGGTGCGATGTTTATAATTTGCCAAGAAAAAAGACTGATATATTTTCTTATTCTGATGAAGAATGGGAAAAATTATAACTCCCCGTAACTCAATAGCACAGAGCCAAGTCTTCTAAACTTAATCATGCGAGTTGGAGTCTCGCCGGGGAGTCCACATATAATATCTCTTAATGAGATTTTATATATTAGACAGCATTTTTCTTTGAAAGGATTTATTGTGAAAATTCGTGACTGGGACGAACTTGAGTATAGCGATGATGATACTTTTGAAAAGTTTTCCCACAAAGCAAAGCTAATTCGTCAGCGCAAAGACGATACTTATAAAGCAAAACGTAAGGAAAAGTTAGAGCGCATGGAATTTGAAGAAAATGCTACAAAGGGAGAGGACTAGTTCCTCTCCCTTTTTTTTGTAGAAAAAAATATTTGCCGCACACATTTATATATGGTATAATATTATTAAACCAAGAGAGAGGAAGATAAATGAACGAAGTCGATATGCTGCGTAATAGCTCGCTTGTGCGCGAGAAGCATCTTGCAAATGGAATCTCGTCTTTTAATTTCTCCAACAAGTGCTTTTTCAAAAAGGAATGGGATTCTGCTTCGATTCGTAGTCGAGGGCTTTTCGTGGATTGTGCTAACAATAAGGTTGTTGCACGTTCGTACAACAAATTTTTCAACATTGGAGAGCGTCCTGAGACTGAAATGGTTAGCCTGCGTGAGAATCTTGTGTTCCCTGTGTGCGCATATGTCAAGTCTAACGGATTTCTTGCGATGATTTCTGCCGACCCGACCGAGGACGGTAAGCTGTTCATCGCATCCAAGAGCACGAATGAGGGAGATTTTGCAGGATATATCCGTGACGTTCTTGACAAGACGTTGACCACTGCACAGCAGGAGGAATTTGCAGAATATCTGCACAAGAATGACTGCACTGCTGTCTTCGAGTGCATTGACCCTATCCATGACCCGCATATCGTTGAGTATTCACATCCTCACCTTGTGCTTTTGGACTTGGTGTACAATGATTTCAACTATAGCCATGCGGGGTACTATACACTTATTGATGTAGCTGGACATTTTGGATTCTATTGCAAGGTTCTTAGCAAAGTCATTGCTAACTGGCAGGAGTTTGAAGCCTTCATTGACAAGTGGGCCGCACGTGCTAGCATCGAGGGCTTTGTCTTCGAGGATGCAGACGGTTTTATGGTGAAGTATAAGACTCCTTGGTACAAGAACTGGAAGCAGGCTCGTGGAGTTTTGCAGCAGGTTTGGACTGGACGCGATATTGAGACTATCAAGAACATCAAGAACAAGCTGGCATTTGAACCCAGTCTCATGGACGCAATTCCTGAGTTCGTGGAAGAGTGCCGCGAGCAAGGTCGAGGAACTTGCCCTTCGGTAATCGAGTTGCGTAACTGGTTTGAAAATTAATCTTGACGATTGGCTATATCATATGCTATAATTATGATATAGCCAAGAGAGAGGAAAAGATATGATGGCTTCTTACAACACCGCTATTCTGCACCTTGCAAACTATTATCTTGAGCATCATGATGATATTTCTGGGTATTATCTTGATGGTGCAATTGATATGATTCACAACATCTACGGCGTGCGCGTAGAGCGTATTTCCGCAGACATGTTCAAGATTGCCGACATTTTGATGGAGGACTAATAATGCTGCATATGGACAATTCTGTGGGCAACCCCATGATGCTTCTTGCTTCTGAGGAAGAGATGGAGCAGAAGGTTGATTCTGTAATCCAGACTATTGAAACTGAATATGATGGGCGTGCTTCTGCCGATATTGTCTATGACCTCTTGGATTCTTATGAGGTCGAGACTTCCGATTTGCCGCAATGGTTGTGGAATCGTTTGGCCGCATATCTTTAATGATTTTTAGGGTGATTGTCTCTTGACAATTGCCCTTTTTTGTTATATAATATAAAATAGGTTATTATGAAAGGATGATATATGATTAAATTGGCAATTCCATTTCAATTGAATGGCGAATTGAACGATGAAGTCAAAGAGTTTAATATTCTCTTTTACAAATCTCGCAATTCAATTGAAGACCTTATTGACTTTGTGCAGGAGTATGAGGATACTCGTATCAATCTTGAATTCCCAGAAGGTATTCATATGCCTACAGTCAAGTCAATTAACAAAGTGTCAGACAAGATTTATATCCGCGTAGCGCCAACAGATATTACAAAGGCCGCAGAACTTAAAGAGAACTCATATAAGTTTTTCTTCAACCAAGATATGAAAGTTCCAACTTATTCTTGTCTTGAATCTTTTATCAATCTAGGTGTATCTGATATATATATTGCCGATGATTTATGTTATAATCTAAAGAATGTACATGACATTTGCCAAGAGAACAATGTTCAGATGCGTCTAATTTTAAATCAGGTGCCGTCAATGACACTTGACCGTGGTATTAATCCAAAGGCTCCAATTTTCATGCCAAAAGACATGGATACTATCAATCCATATTTTGATGTTTTTGAATTTGAATGCGGACTGCCGTATGACTGGGCGAAGTTCGATGTCCTATATCGCGCATGGTTTATCAACAAGTATTGGCATGGTCAAATGAGCGAAATCAACGAAGATGTAGATATGGACTTTCATTGTGACGCAATCCATCCAAGTTTCACCGCAAGCAAGATTGACTGCGAACGCCGTTGCTGCAAGCGTCTATCAAATCATTGTAATAAGTGTGAAGATTTTCTGTCTCTTGGCGAGGTCTTAAAGAAAAAGCAAATCCGTTTTACAAATTAACTAATTGGGCAAATGGTTATAATCTTTTGCCCATATTTTTTATATATTTTTAAGCAATCGTCTTGTCGTATAGGAATAGAAAGAGGAATTATCCGAATGAAATTCATTAAAAACAAAACGAAAGCATTGGCTATGTGCCTATCCGTAGTGGCACTCGCTGGCGTGACAAATGCTTTTTGTGTAAACGAAGCAGATGCAATTATCGTTAATTACGAAATTACAAATGCGGCAGTACGCACAACTACACTTGATGCTATGATTCCATATAAGGAAGATGGGTACGATAATGCTCAGACATGGCTAGTGGATAAATGTAATATGAAAGACTCACAGTTTGATGAAGTCATATATATTATTCAAAATTACGGAGATTATCTTGAACAGAATGATATTTTAGAGATTCAAGATATTATGGAGAAGCAATCTGTTTGCGACACTATCACCGAGTTAAAGCAATATAAGGCTCGACTTGATAGCTGGAAACAGTATGGTGCAGATAAGAAACAGAAAGCACTCCAAGAGAAGAAAGAAGCAGAAGAACGTGCGGCTCAAGAAGCTGCTGCTAAAGCGGCTGCGCAGGCAAACTACCAGAATCAGCAATCTAGTTCATATAGCGCTCCAAGTTATTCATATGCTGATTACTCTTGGAATGGTTCAGCGCGTGACTTCATTGTTTCTAAAGAAAGTGGCGGCAGCTATAGTGCCACCAATGGACGCTACTATGGCGCATATCAGCTTGATATTTCCTATTTGAATGGAGACTTGTCGCAGGAAAATCAAGACAGGGTTGCTGAGCAATATGTATCAAATAGATATGGTAGCTGGGAAAATGCGGCCGCACACTGGCAGTCTCATGGTTGGTACTAAAATATTTTCAATAAAATAGTTGACTTCTAAAAAAATATTTGTTATAATATTAACGAAGTTAAAGGAACAAAAGAATTAAAAGGAGAATGGTAAATGGCAGAATCTTATGGTCTAAACTTTAATCTAGCTATGACAACGAATGAGGATGGTGTTGTAGACTTTGGTGTACATGTAACTGATTCTGACGGCCTTGACCTAGACCATAAAGCTAGCGGTAAAGATGCTATGAAGGTTATTGATGAGCTAACTAGCACTCTTACGCGCGAGCTTATGACTGTATCCAATGGCCGCAAGCAGAAGAAGGATAAGGAACAGGCTGAAAAGATTAAGAAGGAGCGCGAAGAGCGTGCGGCTAAGCTAGCTGACCTAAAGTCTCAGGCTGAGAAAATCAAGAAGCAGATTGAGGAAATTGAAAAGGACACTAAGGATACAAAGACTGTCCGCACAAGCCGTCCTTCCTATGAGTCTCTTCTTGACCAAGATTTCGCTCGTCTGCTAAAGCTATTTAGTTAAAAAAAAGTTCTTGCCAAGAGGTTTAAGAAGTTATATAATATAGTTAAAGAAAGAGAGAGGAAGGTATCATGGATTTGTTTGTCAAAGATAAATATTACAATATTGACTCGAAGCGCGACTTGGACGTTTGCTTGAAAGAGAACGGCTTCAACTATGATGAATTAGAGTCCGTGATGCTTTCCTATCATGAAGCACAGTACGCAACTGGTGTTGAAGGTCTTATCGGCGATGATTTGTACGAGGTTCAGCACGCTATCAACTCTGAGCTGAGTGACTTGGAAAACGAGATTAAGAATCTTAATGGTCGTTCGTGCAAGAATAACACTCGTGCGGATATTGCAAATCGACTTAGTGATATTTACGCCAATCTTATGGACTTAAACTTTTCCTGTCAGGTATATGACAGGGACACGCTGTAAGGAGCTTTTTATGGGACAGGACATTCATGTTTATCTTGCTCGCAAGACTAGCGAGCATGCACGAAAGAATGGATGCGAGAAGTATTATCCGGTAGAGTTGTTTTCTCAGTATTACGATAACGACGATGATAATGTCGTGTATAGTTATGCAGAGCCATACAATGGTCGCAACTATGAGTTATTTTCTTGGCTCATGGATGGCAATGGTCGTGTATATGTAGATGAATCTGCTTGTCCTATTGGCAAGTATTTCGCATATGATGACCTTGTGCCGCAAAAGATTCTCAAAGAATGGGAAGAGTGGGAAGATGGTGGCGCATATGGATATAATGCGGTCATGCTTTCTGATATTATCAGTCATTACAATATGATTAGTTCTACTAAGTATGCGATTGATGATATGCTCGGAAGTCATTCCTCTAACAATGAGCTTAAAGATAGTGTTGGCGATTTTATCGAGGACATTAAGCGTTATTGTAGCATTGAAGGAGCATATTATCTAACTCCGCAAGATATTCTTGTTGTCTATTGGTTTGACAGCTAAAAAAAGTTCTTGACAGACGTTATACCAATATGGTATAATAACTTTAGTTACAAGATAAAAGTTCTGGGCAAAAAGTTATAATTTTTGTTGCGCAACTTTTATATTGTAATAGTGGTGTTAGAGCCTGCAAGATTTCTAGAGTATTGCAGGCTCATTTTTCTTTTAACATTCTGAGCAGGAATCGCCTAGCGGTCGATGGCACGGGTCTTGTAAGCCCGCTTCTTTACGAACACGTCAGTTCAAATCTGACTTCCTGCTCAGAGTGCTAATCTTAGACACTCTCCAAGTGATAAGTAGAGCGAACTTTGAATTCGTCTGTGCTTATCCCAAGTTAATTTAGCGGTTTGGGCAGTCGCTATATAAATTTGTCCATTTTCTGCTCATAGCGCAATTGGTAGAGCTCAAGTTTTGGGAACTTGGGGTTGCTTGTTCAAGTCAAGCTGAGCAGACCATTGGTTCTTCATCTAGTAGCTTAGGATGCCACACTCTGAATGTGGTCACGGGAGTGCGAATCTCTCAGAACCAGCCAAAATAATTAAAAAATTACTTGACAAACGCCGAGTAATTTTGTATAATATAGTTAACAAATCGTGATGGTGAAGATTCGGGTTCGACTCCCGGACAGGCCGAGTTAGCGGCGGTTAGTCTAATTGGTGAGAATAGCACCTAGCGATTATGTTATATCCAATGCTTGGGGAGAGGTTATCGCTGCAAGGTAAATGTCTCCCGACTTCTATAGTCTTTTGCAGGGATTATAGATTAAAGGGTTGGCGGTTTTCCCAGTTTGAAACCGTCCACGTGATTATATTATCTTGCTTGCAAGATTTTATATATGCCGTCTCTGTAGCCGTAGACAATGCGGGCCAGCGCATACTTGAAAAGAAGCGCCTAGGGGAAGAGGAATCTGGTATATTTTGGTAGTTTTCAAACCTCGGCAGATGTGAAAACTACAAACATGCGGAGTGGTGAAAAGGTATCACAGTTGTTTCATATGCAACAGTTGGAAGTTCGACTCTTCCCTCTCGCCACCTTGTTTATAAAAAATTATTTGACAAATAGTTGAATAATTTGATATAATATATTTAACCAAGAGAAAGGTAAGAAAGTATGGCACAGTCAATCGAGACGATGGAACAGCGTTATCAGATGCTTATTAATCGCAAGGGTAAGAACTCAGAGAATGTCGGCATTATGCGCAAACTTCGCCGCAAGATTAACAAGGCAAAGCAGGGTGTCATTCTTTCTTAATTAGTAATTTGATATGCGTGACGAGAATTCAGTTACTTCTTGAAGACAATTTTTATTTTAAGGATGCGGTACGCCGCACTTATAGTCTGAATGCAATTTTTCCGCATATTTTTCTTGACTTCTGGTTTATATAATGATATAATATATATAAACCAAGAGAGAGAAGGAAGTTATGAAAAAGTTCGTTATCTGCCGTGAAAAGACTTGCGGCATCTATTCGATTCGTGTCAACACTGATTGCTCTGTTGTTCGTTTTGAAATCATCAAGAGCTTTGATACGTTTGAAGAAGCTGACGGTTATCTTCATAACGTCCTTTTATCTAAGTAATTCGTTCTATTGGAGTGTAATTCAGTTGGTAGAATGTTGTTAACTCAACGTGTCGCAAGTTCGAGTCTTGCCGCTCCAATAGAACAAAATGTGGTTTATCTACCCTGCTGGAGTGTAGCTCAATGGTAGAGCACGCGGCTGTTTACCTGACCTTACTAGCTTTATGAAACAAATATGAATAGTAAACAAATAGGCAACGTAACGGAATTTGAAGCTATGTTAGCCTTTTTAAAATTGGGTTTCAATGTATTAACTCCATATGGAGATTGTGAAAGATATGATTTTGTAGTTGATGCAGGAGGAAAATTTTTACGAATTCAAAGTAAAACTTCTCATACAAATGACAATGGAGCTTCTTTTAGTTTTAGTGGAAGAAGCTGTAATCGTAAAGATGGTAAGATAATTCATCATAAATATACAAAAGATGAAATTGATTATTTTGTTACTTCGTTCAATAAAAAATGTTACTTGATTCCTGTCGATGAATGCGGAGCAGATAAAAAACTTCGTGTTCTTCCTGCAAAGAATGGGCAAAGCAGGGGAGTAACTTGGGCAAAAGATTATGAATTGGAGGAAGTAGTAAAGAACTGGTAAGCTGATGTGTAAGCAGCCAGCATTGTTGTAGGTTCGAGTCCTACCATTCCAGCAGAGTAGATAGCTACTCAATTTATCCAAAAGCAGAAAAGGAGCTTTGTAAATGTCGTATCCTTATAAGGATGAAGTATTGGCAACTAAATACGCTTATATTCCTGACGATGCGGCCAATGCTCCCGCTCGTAAAAAGAAAAAGACAGTGAAGAAAGCCAATCATAAACACACTTACGATAAGAGCATTGTTATCAATTACTTTGATAAGTACGCTGGCACATGGACTTATGCTTATAGGAACGTTTGTACTATTTGCGGTCGTATCGGCGATTTTGTTGACAACGAGGGAATTATCAAAAAGACTTTCCCGCATGTCAAACCAAGCTGGTTTGGTTTTGCTGTTTCTTTTGGATATAATGATGAATTCGCTGAATTTACCGAGTGGTCAAAGACTTGGTATCCTCTGATTATCTGGAAAGATTATCAGCCTTTGGATGACAAGTTTATTCCAGACGAGTTTTTTGACCAGCTTGGGATTCAGAAACAGACAAATTAAAGGCATGTTAGTATGCCTTATCTTGGGTTGGTGGAACTGGCATACACACTATTCTCAAAAAATAGCGCCGCAAGGCATTCGGGTCCGACTCCCGAACCCAAGACAAGGCATACTAAATTTTAAATTATAATTGCCGCAGTATTCCTTTAAAGACGAGGGGAAGACTGTAAATCTTCTGTCTTAGACTGGCTAGGGGCGGTACCTAGATGCGGCACCAACGTTTATTAAATGCGTGATTAAGATTCAGTTACTTCATTAATTTTGGTATGTTAATAATTAGACACTGAATCTAACTTTTCCGCATTTATCTTATTTATTATAATGCGTGATAATAAATCAGTTACTTCATTCTGGAAAAATGTACTCGCTGGTTCGACTCCAGCTCTGTGTCGGTTGCACGTTTAAACTGATTTAACCTTTTCCGCATTCATTTTATTAAAGTAGGCGATACGTGATAATGTTCCAGATACTTCAAATCTCCATTCTGAGCTGATTACTCAAACTGAAACACCTATTTCCGTATCGCTTTCTCTTGTGCGGCAAGTGATTAGTAAAGAGTTACTTCGTTATATGTTTAAATAAGAGCAGCTTTCATTAGAAAGAGGCAACCCCACCAACACTCTTTACACTTTTTCCTTGCCTTTATTTGTAAACCCCTTTCTCGCCTATATAGTGTGCGAGCTATATAGACGCAAATGTGCGTGATTATTATTCAGTTACTTCATATAGCAATTTTTATGACCATCCAGCACTGAATAAACTTTTTCCGCACACATTGATATTTTTGTAGGGACTCTCTTGAGTCCCTATTTTTTTTGTTGACTATTGGCTATATATTATGTTATAATATATTTAAGAAATCGAAAGGAGATTCAATGAGCACCTTTGTAGTAAGCGACACTCACTTTTCTCACAAGAATATTATCACCTATTGTGACCAGTCGCGTCCTTTTAATACGGTCGAAGATATGAACGAACACATCGTTGAAAAGTGGAACTCTGTTGTATCTCCTGGTGATACTGTTTATCATCTTGGTGATTGCTTCATGGGACCGCTTGAGACTGTAGCTAAGTACGGTTCTCGTCTTAACGGCAAGATTCATGTGATTCCCGGCAATCATGATACCAAGAAGCGCATTGCAGAAATGGAAAAGCTCGGCTGGATTATCGAAAACAAGGTGTCTTGCCTTGATTACAACGATGTTAGTTTCATTATGATTCACGAGCGTCCCGAGGAAATGTGTGGAGACAGCGCCAATGTCATTCTGTATGGTCATGTCCATGATGCGGCTCCTAAAGGCCTTGCTGATTGGACGTATCACGTAGGCGTTGACACGAATAACCTTACTCCTGTCAATATTCACGACATTTGGCTCGATGTCCAGCAGAAAAAGATTGAGCTTGGAGAGTAAACATGGAAGTCAAGCATAAGGTGCAAAGGATTTGCGATAATTGTAAATATTATCGAGGACGCTCATGCTATCGTTTCCCGCCAAACGTAATCCAAGACATGGACTTTATGATTCGTACCGTTCATCCATCGCCTGCGCCTGGAGACAGATGCGGTGAATGGGCAATTCATCCTAAATTGGAGAAGCATGAGTCTGACTAAAAAAGAATATGAAATTTCATGTGAAGGATTAAGCCATTGTCCGCAGCATTGTGAAGGTCGCAATAATCGCGTAAGGTATGATTTCTTTCCTTGCGTTTGCAAAGGTCAGATGCACGATGTTATTGGTGAATCTTGTTTTCAGTTTTGTGATGTAAATTCTGACCATACATGCGGCGAATGTGTTCATTGGTTAGGTGACGTTACTTCAAAAGAAAAGCGTCATGAGAGATTCGGTTCGTGCTTCTATACAATCGGCCGTGTTGGAGCTTGGTGGCCTACATGTTGCCCTAAGTTTGTAAAGAGTGTTACTGATATAAATAGTTATGATTTCATCGAAGATTATGTTTTTCAGCAGACAGGAAAGAATGATTCTTCTCCTGAATGTCGTGAAGCACGAATGGCCGCACGTGAACTTTGGAGACAGAAATATGAGTGAAATGTGTAGTATGCACCTTAATAAAATGACTGCTATGATTCTTGATTTCATTGTATATCTTAGTCAGCAAAAGGATATTGAGAAGATTGTCGATGAACTTAAAAAGGTTGACCGTGCTGTTTTCCATGAGCTTGTTGTAAATGCTATGGAAAAGAATCCTTCTCATACTAGTACTTATTGTGCTGAGCAGTTATGGGACATGGCTTCACTTACATCTTTAGCTCTCTTAGATTGGCTTAATGATTTCAACGAATTTTATGCTTAATTTTTCTTGACTTTTGGTTAAAAGATATGCTATAATATAGTTAAAGAAACCAAGAGAAAGAAGAAATAATGGTTGAAGCGACTAATATCTGCGGCAATTGCAAATATTATGAGTCTACAGACCTTTGGTATCTAGGTATTTGCCGCAAGCATCTGATTGAAGATGAACCTGAAAAGGTATGCGTCAATGATTGGATGTGCAATGATGGCGAGTATGACGAAGAGGAATACAATGGAGATTAGTAAATCTGACCGTGACGCATATCTTGACCTGCTTTATGATATGTACGATGCCGACTTGGTTGATGTTTCTTTAGAGACTCTTGGCGAGAATGAGCTGCTTGACGGCATTCCCGCTATGTTAGAAGACTATTATTTTGACGAAGATTGCTAAATGAAAGTAGCGGTTATGAATTTTAAGACTTTTGAGGGAAACTCTGGCGATGTATGGAAGTATGTCTTTACAAAAGAAGATATGGTCGCCGAAGCGGTTCTATATAAATATAATAGTTACTATGATAGAACTGTAATTTGTTGTAGTGTTATGAGCGGTTGTCCTGTTGGATGTCGTTTTTGCGGCACGGGGTCTAAGTTTGTTAGGAATCTTACTGCTGATGAAATTGTAGACCAGATTGTAACTGTCTTAACTGATAAAGGTTTAATTAATGACATTAACGAAAAGTGTAAAAAGTTACAGTTTATGTTTATGAGCATGGGCGAGCCTATGTTAAATTGGACAGAAGTTGAGAAAGCAATTATCAATCTTCACGAAAAGTTTAGTAATGCTCAATTATTGCTTTCTACTATTGGATGCGATAATGATGAAACTTTTGCAAAGATGATTGCTTTATCTAAAAAGATAGATAAAATCGGCCTACAATTTTCTATCCACAAGTCCAATGATGCAGAGCGGAATGTGTTAATTCCATTCAAGAAGAAGATGAATCTTCAAAAGATTAGGGATGCTGGAACTGTTTGGTGGAAAGAAACTGGTAGACATCCGTTCTTAAATTACTGCATTGATGGAACCAATAATGGAGATAAGAACTTTAAAGAACTTACAGACCTGTTTTCTCCTGTAATCTTTAATTTTACTTTTAGCGTAGTTTGCGCATCTGATGAAACTATGAAAGATGCGGCGTTTAGAAACTTAGATGTTATTAAGAAGTTTCAGAATAAGTTCTTAGAAAAGGGTTATAATGTAAGGACATTTGACCCAGCTGGTCAAGATGATATTGGTGGTGGATGCGGCCAGCTTTGGTATGTTCAGAAGTGGCTAAAGTCTCACCAATAGTTTAAAAAGCAGTTACTTATTTAAAACAGCATTAGATACAGAATAATGATAACTCGCAGCGCTTCTTTATAGCGAAACTTGACAGAGAGAGGTCTGATGCTGTTTATATATGGAGATGTGGCGTAATGGTAGCGCAGCACCCTGCTAAGGTGTCGTGGTGAAAGCCATTCCGAGTTCGAGTCTCGGTATCTCCGAGTTTTCCACGCTCCTATTGGCGGTGGTTTTGAAGTTGTGCCGAAAACAGCTTTGCGGTAGAATAGGCAACGCCGCACAGCTATTCGAAAGGATAGCGAGCCTTCTTGCTAGGAGATAAGCAAGTGCTTTCACGGAGTATTAGGTGAGCCGAAACACCAAAAACAGCTAGTCTGGATGTGCCGTGAATACGCATCCTGCTTTGGCTAATCAACTAGTCCAGCGACTAGGCCCGCCTAGAAAGCGGTGCGTTCCCGAGATGGAATGGAGGGCAGCACTTCGGTTAGCCGCCATAAGGAAGTGGAATCGAACCAGCGTTCGGACTCGCCTCGAAAGCGATGTGTTCCTTAGTAGGGAATCTGGAGCGTCACCAGTCACTTCCTCCATACATTACGTAGGGTAACTTCTTTTATAGAAGTTACCCTATTTTTTTATTGACAGACAGCAATTCAAAATGATATAATATATTTAAAGAAAAGCCAAGAGAAAGGTTATCCCATGAGCAACACCGATGATATGCTTTATGAACAGTGCAAGTGTATTTCAGAAGAACTTGATGAACTTGTAGACAAATATAATCATTCTGATGACTGCGATGAATTAATAGAATATTTTAACGATAACTATGGAATTGACTATATATGGCGTATGGGTGTAGGTCTTATCGGTGTGCGCTCTTGTTGCTTTTGGTGGTCCCAATATCTATATTGATACTTTTGACGGCGTTGTCCGTGGATACTGGGGCGGCACGCAATCCTATCCTTTGAATTATAATGTAGTTGATACTATCAATGACTATTTTGAGGATTGTGCGGCAGAAAATATTTATTTTGATAGTCATCGTAATTAATATTTTGATTATTGACTTTATATTTTAGTATAATATATTTAAAGAAAGCCAAAAGAAGGAGAGTCACATGGCTAATCTTTATATTCTAGCAGGAATTCCTGGTTGCGGCAAGTCGTTTTGGGCGCATGAGCATAGTGCTGAACTTAATGCCAAAATTGTTTCTCGTGATTATATTCGCTTTGAGTATATGGCAAATGACCCTGATTTTCTTCCTTCTATGGATTACTTTAAGTATGAGAGTGACGTTATTAAGGGTTTCTATAGTCAGATTAACGACAATCTTTGCAATGATATTAATGTTATTGCAGATGCTACTCATATTTCTTGGAAGTCGCTTCGCAAGACCGTTGAGAATTGCGGTAAGAACGCCGACAAGATTATCCTTGTGTACTTCAACCGTGGTCTTGACATCGCTTTGCCGCAGAATGCCAAACGTGGTGGTGTAGAGCGTGTTCCAGAGGATGTCATTCGCCGCATGTGGGCTGGACGTTATATGCCTGCTCGCGCCAAGGCTAAGGGTCTTGTAGACGAGTATATGATTGTATAGAAGGAGATTAAATGGCAATTCAAATCACACTACCCAAAGATGCCAAAGGTAAAGAGGTTCCGTTAGACACAAAGACACTATATGACGAATATGGAAATCAGTGGGATATTGCAAAATTTACTTACGACCTGAGCGGTGAAACTACCGATAGCAAATGGACAGTCGAGTACAAAAATGGTGTCAGAAGGTTTGTTTCACAAATGTATTTTACACAGCCTTATACTGATAGCTGGAAGCAGCTGGAAGAGGACTTGAACAACGGAATATCTGGCGCGTCTCCATGTTGCGCTTATGCTGGCAGTAAAACCTATTCGTGTGATAAGTGTTGTTTTGAAAGCGCACGCTACTGCACGCGCAGAGTATTTACCGACATTCGTAATCGCATTCGCAAACTGAGAGGTGAAGGTTAATGGCTCGATAGCGAGTCTATAACTATGATTATGGAAAAAGATACTATATATGACCTCAAATGTATCTTAGATATTATCCAAGAGCAAGAAACATCTGACTTGCCTATTGGCTTTGAATATTGTGTATATGAAATGCCACAAAAAGAGTGTGAAGATATATGTATAATCTTGCAGAAACTTGGGTATAATGCAATTATAGGACATAGACTCGGTAGTGAGTCTACAATTACAGTGATGAAAGAGTAGATATGTGTACATTTGATTATCCAGAACATTATAATTATCTTACAAAAGACCAGCAGGAGAGCGTTCTAAGCTGGTTTAACACGACAAAAGATATTGAGCGCAGTATTATCAGCACTTCTGTAAAGAGTAAGTCTGAACGTGAACTAAAGGCTTTCTCTGAGAACCGTGAACGTTATGAGACGCAACTTCGCGGTGCTCAGTCCATTCTACGCTCGATTGGTATCTTCGTTGAATATAATTGGCCCGGCCATGAGCATGAATATTTTCTAGCGACTGCGGCAGATGCCGAGCGTTATCGTAAGGAGCATGAGTAATGGCCGCATGTGTTCATGGAGACGTGTGCCGTGCATGGATGCGGCAAACGGGCAGTATTGCACCATTGCGTGCGTCTTGTCCTAATTGTCCTTGGTTTGAGCCTAAGTATCGCCCTTGTGATACTTGGTTTAATAGAGATTGTATGCGCGATTGGCAAGGTCGCCCAGTTGTTACTTGTCGCGCAATGATTTAGAAAGGTATTTTATGATTGCTAATGATGCCCGCACGATGGTATATGATACTCTCTATAAATATGAGTATGATATTCCACAAGAGCTAGAAGATAAAATCAATGAAGAGATTATTGCCGCGGCAGAGCGCATGAAGTTCCGTTGCAAGGTCGAACTTTTTCCTTGTGACGATGAACGTGCGCAGGATGTAGAATTTCGCCGCAGTATTGTCGTGTATTATCACAGCTTAGGTTATAATTGTTATATAACACCGTGCAATGGTCATTTTGTTTTAGTAGTGGAGTGGTAAATATGTTTTTTGTTATGATGGACTGGTTTGAAGATGGCGTTGATTCCTATCGTGGAATGAAGGTAATCCCTATTCTAGATAGTGATGCAGATATTGCACTTTTCCTCGCACATGACATTGCTTACAACATGGACGCTTGGGAAGAGTACGAGAAGCCGCACGATGTATATGTATTTCATAGTGATAACGGTATCTTTGATGAAGAAGATAACTTTATATGTTCTTACTTAGATTGTGATAAATTTACTAAATGCGGCGAGCGCAAGTTCAAGGGACGGATTCCTCGGTACTAATGGTAGGGCTAGAAATAGCCCTATTTTTTTCTTGTAGTAAGCCATATAAAATGATATAATATATTTAAGAAATGAAGCAGAAAGGATTTTATATGGCTTCTGAGTTCGGTTTCCGTCCTTGTAAGATTGAAGACTTGAAAGGACAGCCCAAAGTCCAAAAGATGTTGCAAATCTATATTAAGGCAGCGCAGATTAAGAAGGAGTCTTTCCCGCACACGATTATCACAGGCCAGTCTGGATGCGGAAAAGCCCAACCTGTTGATACAATTATTCCTACGCCTGATGGTGATAAGCGTCTTGGCGATATTGCTGTCGGAGATTATGTTTTTGATAGGCTTGGTAAGCCTACGAAAGTTTTGGGCGTTTTCCCGCAAGGAAAACTCGATAATTATAAGGTTACTTTTAAAGATGGACGTTCTACTTATTGCAATGATGAACATCTTTGGAGTTATTGTACATCCAAAGATAATTTAAAGACAATGACGCTACGAGAAATCATTGACAATGGAATATATAGAATTACAGGCAACGGTCGCCGTGACTACAAGTACAAAGTTCCTATATCAAAAGCCGTTGAATATACTCATAAAAACTTTAATGTACATCCGTATATTGTAGGAGCTTTTCTTGGTGATGGATGTTGTTTGCAGAGCCAACTCACTCTTTCATCGGAAAATGATGAAATTCCAAAAATTGTAGCAAGTTTACTTCCTGAAAAGTTTAAAGCAGTTCCTTTTAAGTATACTCAAAATAATTATAATTGGTGTTTTAAACTAAAGTCTCCTTGCGTTAATGCTACAAGTGGTTGTATGGTAACAACGGTCCAGACTAAGCAGCTATTTTCAACTTGCGAAGAACAAGTATGTTGCGATTCACATAGTAAACGAATTCCAGAGGAATATTTTTATGGAGACATTGAACAAAGGCTTAATCTGTTACAGGGTTTATTAGACACAGACGGATATGCTAGGGTATCCAAAGATAACAGAACTAGTGTATCTTTTACTTCTGTTAATATTAACCTTATCCACGATGTTATTCGTTTAGCTAATTCTTTGGGTTTTTATTGCCCGCGTATTTATAGCGATACTAGAAAAAAATACAAAACTGGCATCTGTTATAGTATTACAATTAGCTGTTCCGATGAAGAAAAGCCAAAACTTTTTAAACTTAATAGGAAAAAGATGTTAATGGCATCAGCAATTGGCATTAAGAAACACAATTTTAGTCATAATCACATTTCTATTATAGACATTGAAAAGATGCCAGAAAAAGAAGAAATGGTTTGTATCTATGTTGATAATGATGAACACCTATATTTGACTAACGATTTTATTGTAACGCACAATACAACAGTTTCCAATGTGATTGCACATGAGCTTGGCTACGGGTTCAAGGCTTTCTCTGGTCCTGCGATTAACGACAAGAAAGTAATTGACGAGATTCTTCTTAATCTTAAAGAGAATGACGTTCTCTTCATCGACGAGATACACCGCATTTCGCAAAGACTGCAAGAGTCTCTTTATTTCGCAATGGAACAGTTTGAAGCAGACGTGGTAGTAGACGGTGTAGCGACAAGGGTGAGTTTGCCGCATTTCACTCTTATTGCCGCGACTAATCTTTATGGCGGTCTTAATGATGCACTCTTGAATCGTTTTCCTATTCAAATTAAATTGGCCGCATATTCTAAAACTGATATGGCATCTATTGTAGAGAAGATTTGCCAAGAGAAGAAAATCAAGATTGATGAAAAGAGTATCTATAAGATTGCGGCAACTACTCGCGGCATTCCGCGCAATGCCAATTCTTATGTAGCCCGTGTATATGATTTTGCCTTGGTTATGAATGATGGTATAATCAATCCTGAAATCGTTGATGAAGCTCTATATGTGATGGGAATCAATAAGTTTGGTCTTAATCAAGACGATATGGATTATATGAATTTCCTTAACAGCAATACTCGTGCTGTAGGTGTAGATACAATCTGTCTTACTCTTGGTATGGATAAAGATACTGTACAGACGAAGATTGAGCCTTATCTGTTATCTAAGTGTTATATTCAAAAGCAGCCGCGTGGTCGTGTTATCACCGATTTAGGCCGTTCAATGATGGGAGAGTGTGAATAATGGACGCAGAAGCTATTCAAGAGATTGCGAACCAACTTGGTATTACGGTTGATGCAGTTACCAAAGAAGTGATTCCAGCCTTTGCACAGTTTGAAACAGCAAATTATATCTTTGGGGCTATTCTATTTGGGTGTTTATTCGCTTTGACTTTAACTTTAACGATATTTTTTATTAAAAAGGGCATAATTGAAAAAAGAAATGGTGATTTAAATCAAGACTACGATTCAAGTCTTTATTTTATAATTGGTGCTATCGCTGGGTTTTGTGCAACAGTATTTTTCGTTCTTTTGTTTTGTTCAATTTCATCCATTGCTCTTTGGGTATATTATCCTTATGGTTCTTTTATTAATTATATTCTTAATTAGTCGGAAAGAATGTGAACAATGAATACAGAAGTTATTAAAGAAATCGCAAATCAGCTTGGAATCGCTGTAAGCGCTGTTACAAAAGACGTAATTCCAGCATATGCTTCATATGTGATTGCGGCATACGCTAGTAGGGTTATCATCCTTGCCATTCTCGCTATTGTTCTTTTGGTTGTAGCTCGGTTTTGTATGGCTAAAAGTAAGGAATATTCTGACTGGGAGAAATTACCGTTAACAAAGTATCAAAAAAGCTGTGTAAGGAATAAATATGAAGCTCTCGAAGCTACAAGTTACGTCTGCTATGGCCTAAGTGCAGCTTTCGCGGGTATTGCGGTTATAGAATTTGCCACCATTATCCCTTGGATTATCTCGCCTTATGGTGCCTTTATAAATCTCCTAATGCCGCATTAAAAAGTTCTTGCATTTCGCTATATATCATTATATAATATATATAGACCAAGAAGGAAAGGAAATTACATGATTGGCTCCATGGTTCTTTATAAGGCTCTATACGGCGATGTATATGGCGTAGTCATTGATGTTCTTTTATTCTGCGATAGCCTTGTTATTGTTGATGAAGACGGTGTGTTCCATACCGCCAAGCGTGAAGATGTCTACTATCTCTAAGGAGTTTAACATGTGCAAGTATTGTAATTTCAAGATGAAGGCCATTTGGGGCAATAGCATCGACTGCACTGATTATGACAGCGCCTGTTCCGACGTTGGTATATATATTCATTACTCTTACGTAGATAAAACCCACTATCTCATTGGCGAGTATTACGATAATGGCATTGATAAGTTCGGTCTGTCGCATGAGATTAAGTATTGTCCTTTCTGTGGCCGCAAGCTCTAAGGAGATTTAATGAATTGCAACCTTATCTCTAATATTTTGTCGGCTTTGGAGACTATCGCATATAATGAAGGCTGGCTAGTTGGTGAGTATAACGGCGAGACGCGCAGCACTTTCTACTATCGTGGAATCAAATTCACAGTAGTTGGCCGCAAGCAAGTACCTGTCTATTTTGATATTTATTGTGAATATCAAAACGGGAAGGATGTTACATATAGCAAAATTGGCCGCACATATCTAGGTGAGAAAGGCGTAATGGGCGAGAGTCCTGTTCAGAACTTCGCAGTTATGCTTTTCTGTGATATGGTAAAAGAATCAAAAATCCTTACTATTTTCTAGTTGACCTACGTTCTTTAATATTATATAATATTATTAAAGAAAGCCAAGAGGAAGAAGAAAGATATGCGTTACGTTGTCGAACGTGAACTTAATCGTTTTCAAGCATGGTCTGGCGGCAAGACTTGGCTGGAAGAGCTGATTGACCATCCAAAGGCTTACGATTATATCGTTGACTTGGTTGAAGAAGCCGAGTTGTATGGAGAGGGCGAAGCCCGCACTGAGACTGATATTAACGATTATCTTTGGTTCTATATGAAATATGACTTGGAAGAAGCCGGGTTCCTCAATGAAGACCATGAGTGGATTGAGGACACTGACGAAGAGGAAGAGGACGAAGATGCTTAAGCTATCTGTTGGAGATTACGTTACCTATACTGGCCCTGCTGGTCTGGTAAGTGTTGTTAAGATTCTACACTTCAATAGCAACGGAACAGTCCTTGTCAAATATCTGAATGGCTCTACCGTTCACGTACCAGAGAATAAGTTGTCTCTATACTAATCGTAAACAGGGGCGCAAGCCTCTGTTTTTATTTTCCAAGAGAGGAAATAGAATGAAGAGCGCCAAGATTTTGTTTGATACCATTCATGGTAAGTGCAGTAATGGTGATATGTATAGCTGGAAAGCGTGTAAGCCTAAAGAGCATGATAACGTAGTATCATTCGATGTGCGGCAAAAGGCAGACAATCAGCTTCTTTGCTCTTGCGCTCTAAGTTGTTTTGAAGAGTATATATACGATTGTGATTATCCTGTTGGCCGTGTGCATTTCTTATTCTATGATGGTTGCGATTCGTTAGAGTTTAATGTAGAGGATTATAAATGCGAGGTCGGTAGCATCTACATGAATGACATTGTCGACATGGCAATTAAGATGCTCTACCGATAATTTTATACTTGCGGCCAGTCTTATATTATTATATAATATATATAAAGAAAGACAAGGAAGGGATATAACATGACCCAGAGCAGCAAGAAGTTCAAGCAGACTATCAATCAGGTTTTCGCCAGCGTCAATAACGTAATGCGCATGTGTCATGAGGACGTGGCAATTGCAAGCATGGACGAGCAGACTTATACTTACTCTTTTGGTGATAAGCATGTGACTGTTACGGCTTATGTTAACTATAAGGGCTTTGAATATGCGCCGCTATTCGTTATTGCCGCACTCGGCAGTGACGATGTTGAGGAATTGATAGTATATAGTGCAGGTTATATGGAGTGTGCATATGTCTATGCCGCCATTTGCCAAATGTTGGGAGTGTAAGATGAACAAGTTTATGAATCAGCTTATCCACGATTTCATGTATAAGAATGTTGCCAAGTATTCTTGGTATATCCTTAATATCGTCAAAAAGCAAGAGGATAATCTATATGTTCGTGTAGCTTCTGGCCTTTCATATAAGACTGCTGATTGCAATATTCATATCTATCCTAACGATGGCAGCTTGGACGATAGCGATTCTGCTGCTTATAATTTTGTACTATGTTTTCGAGACGATGAAGGAGATAGTGCAGGAACTTGTGTAGGAGTTCTAGAAAAAGTAGCAGATGCCGCGCACGTTCTTGACTGTCTATTGGCCGCAAATGATTTTGATAAGGATTAATCATGAGTTATTATCTAACTGATGAAATTGTTAAGAGCTTGACTGAATACTCCGCCAAGGTTGAGCAAGCATACCGCGAGCGTCCTCTTTGTCATTTTGATTGGAAACCCGCATGTATTTCTGTAAATGAACTTAATCCAAGCAAAGTATTTTTCAATATGGTTTGGCTTGATGATGAATCACTTAAAGGCTGCGTGTCTGTAGATGATTTAGTGACAACTGACCATAATTTGGAAAAGCAGCACAAACTAGACTTTTCAATTTGGGAGTATAATCGTCATTTAGGCGATTCAACAGCTAGGTTTGTTATTCCGTATCACGGCGGCAATGACTGGGACTCTATTGGTCAATACGTTTATAGCTTTATAACTGAAGTTGATACTTTGATGCGTTGTTATTAGGAGAGATATGAAGATTCTTGAGAAAATCTATAACGCTTTGAAAGATTGTTCTCTTGATAGGAGAACTTCCAAATGAACTGTTGGACATGTAAAATTTTATAATGATGCTGGCTCTGAGTGTTGTCATTTTGACGTTTTGTCTAAATGTAGCCAAGAGAAATTAGGTCGTTGTGTATTTTTTATGTATACGTATCCTACTACTGGTACTATACATATTTCATTTGAGAATACAGATGGGTTTGCCAATATACGTCCTGAAATTAGTGTGCCGCCTAGCAGATATATCCTATCTGATGATATGCTTGGACGTTATTTTCGTCTTTTGGTAGATAATCTATATTATATGAGTAATCTTTAAGCCGCACATCTAAAATTTTTCTTGCAGATGGTGAAATAATAGTATATAATATAAGTATACCAAGAGGGAAAGGAAAGTATATGAAGCGCAACGATTATGTACAGTATCTTAACCCTTATACTCGCAAGTTTATCATCTGCCAGATTGAAGAAATTTATGGCGATGGTCATGTCCTTCTGTATGCAGTCGATACGAACGAAGCATTTCTGGTCAATACTTGGGAACTTTTGTCTTATTAAGGAGTAAATGTGATTTCACCCTATGAAGTTAAAGATAGGCAGCTTAATGAAGATTTTGGTATGAGCCTTGAGCGTCATATTGATGATGGATTAACATATAATCGTGTAACTGATTCCTGCAACTTTACTTACGTTTTTCAAGAAATCTCTGCTGAAAAGATGAAACTTTTAACAAAATATATAAATGCCGGCTACGAAGTTACTATCGAACCGCGTTCTTATGGCGACAAAACAAAGCTCGCAGCTTCGTTTTCTTATCGGTTTAACAATGGAAAGTAGAATTGATGATTCAACCTTTAGAATTTAAGCGCGAATACATTCATAATAATCCTTCTCATGCAAACGAACATACCAGTCTTGAGACTATGATTGACACAGCTTTAAAGTACAGCGCCTATGATAATACTACGTATTGTACCCTTTATCTTCTATATTTGAGCGAAGCCGATATTAAAGTCCTTGCTAAGTATGCCGAAGCTGGATATAAAATTGGCATTAAATCTGCACATCATTGCGATGGTACTGAGGAAGTAGAAGTGACTGTTTGTTATTATTATTAGAGGTAATATGAATATTTTGACCCATTGCGAAACCAATGTCTTTTTTAAATATTTCCTTAAAAAGACAATTTTTATGCCGCCGACTCAATTTGAGTGGTGTTCAGTTTATAAAGGCTGTGATAAACGCACTCGTAAAAACATTAAGAAAGCGATTGATTTATTAAATAAATATCGTTTTTTTGCATATTGTAGCGTTGAACCCATAAAACCTTATTGGGAACTTTGCGATATTATGGTCACTGTATATATTCCAGCAGACCGTGAAAAGTGGTGGCAAGATTGCGGTCAAATACTTTATCAACGGTTATTCTATCCTATTATGCGTCATTAGTCCAAAAAAGTTCTTGCGTTCTGTTTGAAATTGTTATATAATATAATTAAAGAAAGGCAAGGAAGAAAGGTTCTCCAATATGGCTAAGTACATGAAGGCTAACATCATCTTCAACAAGTTCTACGAGGGTGATGGTCGCTTCTGCGGCATCGAGTATACTGAGTGCGTGTTCAAGAGCCTTGAGCAGCTTGACCGCATCATGGCCGAGGTTGCCGCCAAGAACCTTCGTGAGCATCATCTTGTCTATGAGGGCTATGTCGGCAGCATTCAGAGCCTTTAATCTAATGTGTTAGTTTACCTTCTGATATATCAGTTTGTCCAAGAGAGGAATTAAAATGGGTGTGATTTATCTTTCTTTCAAGAATATGGTCGAGGACGATGCGAAGAATTTCATCGTTGCAAACTTCGAGGACGGCACGTATAATGCCAATACCGACTGGAGCGATGAAGTTTTTGATGATTTGTATTTTTCAGATGATGTAACTGGCAATGCTTCGTCCGCGGGACATCCTGATTGTTTCCTTGTGACATATTCGCCTGATTATGAGATGATTGCGAATATGTTCGCTGACGAGGATATTCGTGAGCTGCTCGAAGACCAGTACGGTGACGAGGTGCCTTGGTATGAGTTCATGGGGCATGGTCAGGAAGGTATCACTAAGTTCGATACGTGGATTCGTATCGCAATGCTGTGTGAGCTGAACGATGACCTTTATAAGTATTTTGAGCAAGTCCAAAAGGATTTTGGTAAGGAGAACTAGTGTGATTGGTGTTGAGAGGGTAAAGAATCCCGATGCTGCATTTTATAGGAGCGATGTTGTGACCCATTCAGATGTTAAGACCGCTGAGATTGCACGTGCCGCACATCAGCTTGCTGCTTTGAATTCTAAGTTCCTTGCTAAGTTTCACTATGGTACTGATTTTGCAGACAATATCGTGGATATGGAACTTGATGATGATTTGATTGAATTCCTCTATCCTGCACTTATCGAGGGCTATGAGAAGCTAGCTAAGAAGAAGCAAAAGCACGAGGAAGAGATTAGCCGCAAGTTTAATCAAAATTCGGTTAATATGATTAAGCGCGTCAAGTACGATAATCCTTGGACTATCGTGTGGTGGCGTGACGGTAAGGTTACTCGTTCCAAGTGTGCTGAGAACGACGTGTGGAGTGAGTCCGCAGGTTTTAATGCGTGTGTTGCCAAACATTATTTTCAGACTGCTGGCGCATATAACAAAGTTTTGAAAACATATTGTACCGATGTACACAACGATAAAGTCACCAGTTGGCAAGATGGTTACGATACTGGCTATGCAGATGGTCGTGAAGATGGCTACTATGAAGGTCGTGAAGATGGTTACGATGAAGGCTTCGAGGACGGCCAAAACTATGAGCGCCAAGAACGAAAAGAAATGAATTTTGAAGACTAGATTGGCCGCACAAGGAGAGTAGAGAAATCTATTCTCCTTTTTGCTATTGGAGGTTATATGGATTATATCTATGATGATATTTTAGATGCCCTTGGTGCTACTGACGATACAGATAATATTGCTGATTATGTTAATAAGATTGAAAGCGGTAGCGGCGAAACTTTCTATGATTGGCTCGGCAATGTAATTGATGCATGGGATAATGAAGATTATGATTGATGAAGTGTTAGGAGCTGTCTGTCTTGTTTGTTCAATCGTTGGAGTATGCGCTGTCTTGTCTTTTATATTCTCCTGTTGGGGACATGATAATGACACTGGCGACATTGATTGGTAGTTCTCCTATGAGTCTGCTTATTTTCACTGTCCTATGTGTTATTGGTTTTATCGTTGGTATCTGTATGATTCTGTATGCGGCAAGGGAAACTGTGTTTCTTGTGCGTGAGGTAATCCAAGAAAAGAAAGAATAAGGCCATTGGCCGCATAAGATTTTTCTTGCAGTCTGTTTAATAATGTTATATAATATTATTAAAGAAAGGCAAGGAAAGGAATTCAAATGACCAACAAATATGATAACCTTCGTCTTAATGTTATTCTTGCTCGCATTAAGGATAAAAATATTCTCACGAAGACTGTCGATGTTATTTGTCGTATGCGTGAGAATGTAGATTGCCCTAATTTTTTCTACATTCCTGCTAATTGCATGAGTGACATGGATTATGTGATTGCGGCTATCAATTACATTATCACGTCTTTTGGCTATAAAGCACATTGGGATTGCCTTAGTTATGCCAAAGTTGGCGGCAAGTATTGTATTCATCTGTCTCTGGAGGAAATTGACCTATAAAAAGTTCTTGCGGTCTGCTCTATATTATTATATAATATATATAGAGAAAGGGAGAGGACAAGATAAAATCCTCCAAGAGAAGGAGAAAGTATATGACTAAGGTTGAGACGATTCTTGCACAGGTTGACGGCCTTCTGGACGCGGCATATGAGGTTGTCAACGGCCGCAAGCTCTGGAAGGAAGTTGCTCCTCTGGTGAACATTGCTGCCGATATGCTTCTTGAAGAGCGCAAGGACTATTATGCTGGTTGCGCCTATTGGGTTGTTTGCGAGGGGACTGAGAAGGAAATGCTCGATGCCAAGAATACTCTTGAGGACCTTGGTCTGTGTGTCTGTGATTACTATTGGCATGATGCTGACGAGTATGATAATAAGCCCGGCGGTCATTTGAGCGTCTATTGGACTGTCAACGATTGGGATTAGGAGTGCATATGCTGTTGACTAATGAGAAGTATGAGAACGTCTATTGGACTTTGGATTTCGTGGCATCTGCGGCGTATTATATTTATAAGTGCGCGGGTTATCGGGTTGAGATTCTTGCGACCAATCGGGATACGTGTAATGATACTGAGCTGCCGACTATGTATGACCTGATTGATGATGTCTTGGTCGCTGGCGTAGATGAAGAGGATGATTACTATCTCTATCTGCCTGTAACTGATAACTATTTCTCTGATTATCCTTTTGCTTGTCATATGGTTAAGGAAGATGGTAAGACTATTCTTTCTAGCATTGATGCAATTGATGGACTTCAGTAGGTAGGTGATAATATGTATCCGTTGTTCTCCGATACAAGAGGAAAAGACGCTATGATTGACTGGCAGTTTAAAATTATGGATTATGTGTATGACATGCTTGAAACTGTGCCATATGGAACTGCTATTATTGTCAGCAAAGAAGAACTTCATAAGCATGTATGTCCTGAACGTGAAGTCTGGTGTCCTTTAGGCAGCAGGCATTTTTGGCCTATACCTGATATGTTAGAATTGTGTGGTATAAAGGTTAATAGTAACTGGAAGTATACAATGGATACTTGGGGATATTTTGTAGCTATGAAAGAGCGTAGTGATGAATAATATACATAATTTTGTTGATGATATGGCACAAGAGATATATAAGAATTTGGATAAGCCGCATAATCAGAATTGTGTCACAAGGGTTGCAAATGAGGATATGACTCTCCAAGAGTGTCATGCAGTTGTTTTACATTTTCAGCAAAAGGGCTTTGAATCCACTTGGTATCAAAAAGACGATAAAAAGCCTATCATCGTAGTATCTTGGGGCTTGCCATTTGATATTGATGAAATTGATACTATGTATAAAACCTGTATTCAATTGGTCAATGAACCTTATAAAGTTGTACATCTGCTAGCAGAGTATGTTCATTATGTTTATGTTTGCAGCGATAAGGATATTTGCGTTATTCCTCTTGAGCATTTAGATTATATTGCCGGCGATTATTTGACTTATCAAACATTTACAGCTGCTCTTCAAGAAGCAGAAGAGAGTTATTCATTAAAGATTCACACGGGTACTCTTGATGATGAAGACTGGGTATCTGAATATATTTGTATCCAAAAGAAGGATAAAAAAATTAAATAGTGCGTAGTAAAAGACCTGCGGCCTATGGCCGTGGGTCTTTTCTTTTACTTGACAAAATAAACAAAGTATGTTATACTGTAGGTGCGGCGAAGCATTTTGATGTTCGTGTGAAGTTAGCTTATACGTTTTTGCGTGTTAACTAAGTAATGGCGCAATAGCGCGGTAAATTATTTTGAACGGACAAGACGGATTGGCAAATGACAAAACCGCAGGTATTTTGGTGGCTATTTTTTCACTTTCGGAGCGATTAAAAAATGAACACCAGTGTCAAAACGGTTAAAAAATGAACACCAGTTACTATTTCCGCAGGTACTTTGGTGACTATTTTTTAACCTTAAATTTTTAATGAAGTGAAAGGAGTGGTTAGAAAGTTAAAAAATGAACACCAGTTAAGGTAAAATAGTTAAAAAATGAACACCAGTCCCTTCAAAACTGTTAAAAAATGAACACCCCTAATAAATTATATAATAAATTATTTTAATAAATAATATGTCATGCACGCGTATGCAAGAAAGGAGAAATATGACAGATAAAGAAGAAAGCCACAAAGCACCTAAGTTGAGTTTTAGCGTAGACCCAGAGAAATTGGAAAATAAAAACTGTGACTACAATGCTATGGGAAGTCTAATGTTAGATACTAGATTGGAGAAGGACAATACGAGAATTCTATCTATGAAGGACAGCCGAGCCAGATTGAAAAGTGTAGGCTTGACGAACTATCAAATCAGAAATGTCATGAGTTGCTTTGAATCATTGGATGTTATCAAGATAAATGGTATGAACGTTATCGTGCAGCCAGTGGAAGGACAGTATGTCACTATCCCTGTGGATACCGTTAGATTCTGTCTCAGTGCGTTAAGCGCAGATTGCTTCAAGACATATTGCTATCTTAAAAGGTGGTATCAACTTCATGAAGCATTCTTTAAGGGTGGTGAGAATTATTTCTTTTCCCGCACTGAGATTTTGAAGGCTCTTGGATATTGCAAGAACGCAAGGAATATTCGCCGAGTAGACGAGTTCCTTATCGTGCTTAGGGATGTAGGTCTTATCGAGTATGCGGGGAAAGCTGTATACCGTAAGGGAAAGAAAGGTCTTTATACTGAACTCTACAGGGTAAATGATTATGCACGTGCGCAGAAGGAATCTATTGAGAATACGTTGAAAGAAATAAAAGCGTATGCTGATATTGATAATAAAGAGTGCAAGTTGGTTACTCTTAGTGAAATCAAGGACTACTATAAAAAACTTGGTGAAGAATGTGGTGACGCATGGCTTGAACATTTGGCGAAAAAATCTGCAAATGCTGACGTTGTACAGGCTCTATTCTCGTTGTCGCCAAATGAACTTAAAGTGAAGTCTATGTTGGAAGACTAAAAATGACAACATAAGCATTGTGTATACAGTGTTAAAGCTGTGAAGAAAGTCCATATAAGTGTAAAAATGATTACATGACTTAATTCATTGAAGTGCGCATTTTACCAGTTCAGCAAACCAATGTCAAGAAAAAAATTCAGCCCAACCCTTTTAATTTTCGATTCCAATTACAAAAACGAATTTCATTTCTAAAACGAAATTGAATTCCATTTCGGTTTTCATTTTCAAAACCAAATTCATCTTGAAAAAGTTCTTGCGGCCAGTAAAAACTTATAGTATAATATAATTAAAGAAAGGGAGGGGATAAGAAACCTCCCGTGGGTTCCAAGAGAAAGAAGATTAGCATGACCCAGTTTGAGATTTACAACACCATCAAGTCCGCTATGTCCGACAACGCAGACGTTGTAGAATTCTGTGATAAGCAGCTTGCGGCTATCGAGCGTAAGCGTGCCAAGGACGCTGAGAAGTCCGCAGAGAAGCAGGCTTTCCTTGACGAGATTTACGCAGCTCTCAAGTCTTTTGACGAGCCTGCGACCTCCAAGGCTGTAGCCATGCACATGGGCGAGGATGTCAGCTCCCGCAAGGTTGCGGCCAACATGCGTTTCCTCGTTGAGGACGGTCGTGCCGAGAAGGTGGCAGTGAACAGCAAGACCTTCACGTACAAGGCTCTGTAGCGAAATATTTAATAAGTAGGGTCTACTTATTAGAGTTTTTAATTAGAAGGGCCGTGGAGTCCATTTGACGAGACTCCCGGCCTATTCCAAGAGATAGAAGGAAGTAAGCATATGCGGTACACTTACTATGATATGAAAGGTAACGAGCATACCATAGAGATTCCTGACGAGTATATCGAGTCCAAGAGACAGCAGGCAATTCTCAAAGCAAGTGCGGCCAACCTCTATCTGCTAGAGCATGGCATCGAGTATGACGCAGCATATAGACCTGATACAGACAAGAAGGAGAAGAAAGTGTCTGAAAAGCGATTGATTATGAATTCCATTGTGGACGCACTAGGAGAGCTTACTATGACCATCGGTGACTGGGAGGATTCCCCGCATGGCATCGAGGTCGGCGATGATGGTAAAATCCGATTCATTCTCAATTCCAAGACGTATGAGATGTCTATGGTATGCAAGCGTAAGCCCAAGGCAAAATAAGATGCGGCCAAAATTTCTGGGCAGGAAAGTGTAATTTACACTTTAATAAAAATATATATTAAAAAACACTTTTTAAATGTGACTAAATTAGTTACATTTCCGCATTGATTTTCACTTACAAAAAGCATGTGCCGCACACTGTTTTTTCTTTTGTCTCTTGGTTTATGTGAGCCTATTTTATGACGCGCAAGCGCGCCTTGGCGATTGACTTTGAATTTCTACTGGCCGCAGGAATCAAGACAAATAGATTTATTTTTCCTGTACCGTACAGGGGTACGCAAAAAACGATTAAAATTCATTTTAGAACGTTCTCTTGGTAGACGCTAGTTCTATCCCTTCTCGCCATATAGGCGGGGAGGGATTTTTTATTTAATTTTATGATTGACTTTCGTTTTAGGATTTTGTGGGCGCTGGGCTGGCAGGCCCCCATTTCTACATATTTTCGCCATATAGGCGCAACGGCGGCGGCAGTCCCAAATATGGTATTATTGTATAGTACTCCTCTATTATATTATACCATAGATTTTCCAGCCTGTCAAGACTCTTCACAAAACCAACACGGAATCTCCACAAATAATAGTTAGGTACCTCATAATGATTCGGAGTTAGCCGAGGGTAACACTTGCTCTGGTCGCTTGGTACCTAACTTAATTTTTTTCGCGTGTGCGGCCCTGAGATAGCCCTAAAAGGCGCGATAGCTAAAAGTGCTTAGGAACGCAAAGCCGTTAAAACGCGTTTCAGGCGCTCAGTTTTTTGTGTAAAAGTTGTGTTTTTGCTTGAAAAATCTTGACAATAAGGTACCTAATCGTGTAAAATCGACCCAACTATGGATTTTCTGTGATTTTTTTCAAAATATCTTGACTTTTCTGCGCGTTTGTGCTAGGCAGGGCGATCTTTTTCCTACCTTTTCAGTAGGAATTAAACGCAAAAGAAAACCCCACCGGGCAGGTGGGGTTATTTATTTAATTGTGTTATTTTATTGTAAATTGCGCTAATAGCATTTGTGCGCATTCTATGAGTACTTGCGCGTTGTCGGTTTCGCCGCTCGCGTAGGCGTTGCCGCCTAGGCGCGTTAGCGTGTGTATTAGTTCGTGAATCTCGACCGGGACTAATACAACTTGACCGCTTTTCATACAGTTGGCGTGGTGGGCTTCAAGCCCGCGCCCTAGGCGCTGTAGCTCTTTGTCGGGTAGCTCGCCAAATGCCGCAATTAGCGCGTTACGTCTGTAGGCTTCCAAACGTGACCGTCCTATGCTGTTCTATAGGTGCAAGGGTAGTGGGTGGGGCTTGTTATCGCCCCACCCTAGATGACTACGCTACGATGATATAAGCTGTCTTGTTGTTGATAGGTGCCGCCTTGCGGACGCGCTTCTCAGAGAGCAGAACGTTGACCACAACGCCCGCTTTTGAGAACGTCCTAACCTCGTTGGGGTGCTTAATCATAACGTCGTTGAGCGTGAATGGCTTACCATCGGCGAACTCAGCTGCCACCTGTTCAGCAAGCACCTTGTTGAGCTGAGCCGTATTAGACGGCTCCTTGGGCTTGGCAGCGTTCTCCTTGAGAACGTGGAACTTGTGGGAAACCTTGCGGGCAAGGTTCTCGGGCGTGTGCTTCTCGGGGTCATAATTGTCCCCCAGCGCGGACTTGATGACCTCGGGCGAGACTTCACCCGCCACGTTCACCAAAGCGGCGAACATCTGATAGTCGGTGAACTGAAACTTGGTGCGAGTGGTAGCCATGAGCTAACCCCAATCCGTCCCCGAGACGCGAGTGAGCCGCCGTTCGGCTCTTTTTTCTCTGTCCCCTTTGGACAACTATTACTATACGCTTTGCATAGACTTTTGGCAAGAACTTTTTGAAAAAATATGGAGGAATCATGGAAACCGCAGGTAGATGGCCTAGTTTTTTCAGATTCCCAAAATATCGGCACTGTAGCCAGATAAAGCAAAATGAATAGAATCAGGCCATTTGCGGCAAATCTTGCATAAAAAAATTTGGGTTTCGGGATGTGTTATGTTTGTGTTTTTCTGAAAATTGTCAAAAGATTTTTCTTGACAAACCTAATTAGACGGGTGTAAAATTTTGGCCCCAACCTCGGGGCTTCGGTTGTTTAAACAAGTGCATTTGAAACGTTTCAAAACTTGAAGCGCTTCAATCGGCGTTACCCTAGGCTAACTTTAAAGCGTTTTAAAAATTAAAGCGTTTCAATCAGGATTTGTGAAGGAAATATGTTTTCAAAAAAATCTGAAAATAATGCTTGACAAATCAGCTCGGGTGTGTCATAATTTTTTGCGCCATAAATGGCGTCTTGGGAAGTTTACCCAGGTAAACTATTTTAATAGTTAGGTACCTAACGATGATTCACGATTAACCATAGCTAACTTCTTGTCGGATAATGCGGTACCTAAATAAAAAAATATCGCCATAGCGGCCATGAGACGCGTTTTAAGGTGCCATTAGGCCAAAGTCCTTATTTTAAATAAAGGGGCTTGCCGCACGCTCTAGGGCGCTAGAATCGCTTTTGCTCATGGCAAAAGAAAAGGGGAGCGGTCGAAACCGTTCCCCTAGTTTTCTAAAGGTCGAGCGCTTTAAATGCCGCGCTTGCGTCTCGCCAACCTTGACCGCGCGAACCGTGGCGCGTCTTTTTGTGCTTAGCCTTTGCCGCAAGCAAAATAGCGGCCTCAATGCGCGCGTCTGAAAGTGCGGTATGGTCCTCGGTAAAGTCGTGTTCGCTATTGATAAAGCGGTAAACACTTTCCGCACTAGTGGACGGGTTGCCCGTGGGTGTAAATGCGCCTGTTGCCACGCAATACTTTAGATAGCGCTTAGAACTAGTAATGTTACTTGCATAGTCCCAAATGTCTTTAAGTCGTAGCTTAAAGGGCATGAACCACGTAGCGAAACCGTTTGAATACGTGCGCAACGTATTGTTTAGCGCTATCTCGTCAAATCGACAATTGTACGCCCACGCGCTTTTAACGTTGCACTCTTTACAATCTGCTTTGAACGTGCGCCAAACCTCATTAAAAGACGATTCGACCCATTCGCCCGTCTTAATTCCCTCAAGATAGGTAGGGATTTTATCGGCGTAGTAGGCACTTTTCATGAGGTCAATTTGATAAAACGTGTCCGTGACTACAAACGAACGCTCACGAATAGCGTTATTGTCGTTGTCGCGGATGGTATAGCCAAAATCGTAAACCAAAGACGTCTCGGGGTGCGCCTTGCCGTCTTTGTGATTGACGGTTGGGGCGGTCTCGGTATCGAGTACAACAAAGTTAGCCATAGGAAAAACTCCTTAATCGTTTGGGCTAATCACTACACTTATAATAATAGCTGTTTGCGCGGACAATGCAAGCATTATTTTAAATTATTTTTGTTCACCTAGGCTAACTTGCCAAAGTTAGCCATAGCTAACTCAAGGTACCTAACTGTAGAGAACGTGTCGCCGTTTGCGTAGCAAACGCCGGGGTCGGCGCATTCTGCGCCAACACCGAAGTCATAATGAGTAGGCTATGTTCGGTGCCGTTGTCCTCCCGACTAAGGTTAGTATAGCACTTTTAGGACGTGCCGCACGCGAGAAAAAAGAAAAAGTTTTTCTAATTTTTCTCTTGCTTTTGGTTACGTGTTGTGGTAAAATCGCCGCCAACTATGGCGTAACGGAAAAAGGCACCTTTTAGGTGCCTTTAAAATATCGTATAAGTTAGAGCCATAAAGAAGAAAAATACAACGCTCCAATCATGCATATCTAAAACTAATTGAATCAAACCAATAGAACCCATTATAACGGGCAACCATTTAACTAATTTGTACAGTTTCATTTGTCACCGTTTCACGTGAAACATAGGGGAACGTTGCCGCTCCCCTAACTCTATTCTAGCTCTTGGATAATAAGAGATTCTAGCGCGTCTAGCAAAGTAGTTTCATCTTTAATACGTACCGCTTTGCCGCTTGACGTATCACGTTGCCACGCGTGGACGTTACCGCTTTCATCGTCAAACAAAATGCCGCCTTTGTAGTTTGATACGCGCCACTTGTTAGTGCCATGCTTGACCACGTGAACGTTTCGCAAATCAATAGCAGGGTAATACTTGCGCAACCATGCGCGTTTATTCTTGCGTACCGCGCTATCAAATTGCTTAGTAGTCTTGCCCTTTGCCAACCAACTAATAACTTCAACCGCATAACCGTAGCCCTGCAAAGCGGCAAGCAAACTGTTTAGTTTCTTGTAGTCGCCTAACGGTTTAGCGATTAGGTAAGGCGCGGCGTTTTCCGCTTGCAACATAGGCAACCAACCGTTGACGTTGTAAAAATCAACAAGCACGCCGTCAAGGTCTAATACAATTGCTTTCATTATTCCACTTTCAAAGAGTGGGTAGGGCGCAAGCCCTACCCTTTGACTAACTAAAGACGTTCACCCTTGCAAATAAAATCGAGCTTAATGCCTAGCTCGAATTCATCGCCTAACTCACGCACACGCCAAACGGAACCGTCAAGCTCGCCAGACTCCATACCATCCAAACGGTCGGCAACGATAGCGGCGGCGAGATTCTCCTCGTTCTCCGCTTCAACGATAAAATCCTCGTAATCGTCAAGCTGTTCGCCCGCGCTAATGCCGCTAACAGAAACCAGATACAACATTATAATATCTCCAATTCTAAAGGTAATGGGCGGGGACGTTCCCCGCCCTAGCTATCAAAAACTAACGAGCTTTATAAACGTAAAGAACGTTAGTACCGTTCGACTTAAACACCATCGTATCAACCTCAAAAACCTTAGCCTTAATCAGACGGTCGAAGAACTCTTTAAGAATGTCGCGCGTGTTCTTATTATCAAGCGTGGTATAGGTGTTGCCGTTCCAATCGCGAATCTTGCTAGTCTTAATAGCGCCCGAACGACCGCACAAATCGGAGAACGTGAACCATTCATCACGGTTTGCATTAAGGAACGCAACAAGAAGGTCCAGAGCATCCGCTTGAGCGTCGCTAATCTCGGTAGGCGCGGTACCAATCAAACCCGAAGTGCCAACTGCCGCGCGGTAAAGTGCATCGAAAGCCTCGTCCGAAAGCTTAACGCCCGTGGCAAGTACGCGCGTCTTGGTGGTGTTGTACTTGTCGGTGTGGGACTGAGCCGCGAGGTTGAGAGCCTTGTTGTAGTTCTGAGCGTTAGACATTGCTAACTCCATTCTGTCCCCGTTCGGGCTGGCTAACCCTTTGTTAGCTCCTTGCACCCTCGCCTTTGGACAACTATTATTATGCGGTAAGCGTCCTAGTTTGGCAAGTATCAATTTGCCGCACACAATTCCTCCATAAGTCTCTGGTCTAATCCTTTAGTGTAATACAAGTCAAGCGAAAAGTCAAACCGTGAGAGCGTGAATACGCGAATACACAGAAAAAACAACTCTATCAAGTTGTGACCACTAATTCATAATTTTTTACCCTTGCAAGCCCACAGAATAGCCTACAAGGTGCCATTTAGTAAAATGCCTACGCGCATAGGCACGACCAAAAGCGGCAAATAAAAAGGCGCTTTATAAGCGCCTTAGAATCAATGAGCTAACGCAACAAATACAACGTTACATTTATCGTCTATCACCTTACAAGTAACGCGCTCATTGTCTGCTATCGCTCGCGGCGGCTAAACTGTTGACGCGCTAGCGCGCTAGCCCCCCCCCCCTATGGGGGGGGG
>ENA-OXIW01000061-OXIW01000061.1-human-gut-metagenome-genome-assembly--contig:-NODE-61-length-38972-cov-12.284_pt1 | contig 38972 bp, 50 predicted proteins | sample MGYA00249822_ERZ652370 | MGnify/ENA primary metagenome ERZ652370 (study PRJEB26925, sample SAMN05826923) | human gut metagenome | biome: ENVO:2100002; feature: ENVO:00000062; material: ENVO:00002003... | reverse complement strand
TTCCGGATTGTATATCACGACGGAAACGCAGGCAGATGGCAGCTCTATCTATTACATGCATAATAAGCCGACCTTAAAGGAATCAGATATCGTCTGGAAGATTACGGCAGAGGCCTTCGGAATTTCCACGGATGGAGGAAAGACCTACCCTTTCGGGTTCCAGGTGACAGGCGAGATGGTGGCCAAACTGCTGGCAGTCGAAGGAGTCAACGCTTCCTGGATCAATAGCGGTGTGCTCAAGATTGCTGACAGAAGTGGAAATGAGATCCTGTATGCGGATGTGGATACCGGAGAGGTCAGGATCAATGCAAAATCGCTCAGTATAGTCGGGAATCAGGTTGCTACGCGGGGATATGCAGAATCGCAGGCAAATGAAAAGGCGAATGCCGCACTTGCGAATGGAAAGTCATATGCCGATGAGAAAGCGAATGCCGCACTTGCGAATGGAAAATCATACGCTGACAGTGTGGGAAGTGCGATCAATCAGGAAGAAATTTTCAATAGACTGTTTGCCGATGGAAAAGTGCAGGGAATCAGCTTGCAGAAGGTGAATGGACAGTATCAGTTATATATTAACGCGTCGTATATTAACGCGGGGGAACTGGTGGGAATAAATATTAAAACGTCTGATGGTAATATCGCCATAGGCCCGAATGGTGAATTTCTCAGCAAGGGTAATGGCGGGAAATGCCGTATTCTGGGACCATGGATATACCTTAAAGATGACAGCTCGGCAAAATACGTGTCAGGACTTTCCGTAGAAAATGGTCTGTATAAGACAAGTGTAGAAGCAAATGCCTACTACTTGCATAGGCATAATAGTTCATCAGGCAAATGGGACCTGGTGTTTAAAGTATCAATAGGCAGTGACGAACAGCTGTATTGCACTATTCCGGCGAATTTTGGTGGCGCAACAAATTTTTGGGGTGCCTTCCACACCTATGGCGGAACAAATATTCATGGTGTATCACACTTCTATAAACAGATATATGCAGATGAAAAAGCATACCTGACTGGAGGCATAAACTCTACGGGTGCGTATGACAATAAAACAACCAGAGCTGCAAATTTATATATTGATGGATCAGGAAATTTCTGGCGTGTTACATCCTCATCAAAACGTTACAAAGAAGAGATCGAGAAAGTAAAGGATTTTGATTACCGTCAGATTTTGGATGCAGAAGTATATCAGTACCGTTACCGCAAAGATTATGTTGATGATCACGATCTGAAAATTGGTTTCGTTGTTGAACAGCTTCAGGAGAGCTTTCCGGAGGCCGTACAGTACGAAAATGACCTCCCAGAGATGTGGAATATCAATACCATGTTCCCGGCACTTGTAAAGGTAGTCCAGGATCAGCAGAAAGGAATTGAACTGTTAAAGGAAGAGGTCAAAGCTTTAAGATCAGAGATTGATTCCTTGAAGATTTCATAGAAAGAAGGAGGACTGACAGGTGAAAAACATAGTAGCAGCAACGTTCCAGCCGGGATATACGACGGCAAAAGTTCTGGGCCTGTGGCAGTACGACTACGGCCAGATTCTCAGAATCCAGGGTCTGGAGCTTCCGGATACGATAGAAATCCATTTTTCCCTGCAGGAGAAGGGTGGAGAGTCGGAACGGCAGGTTGGCGTGACCAGGGACGGAGTGACGGAGGTTTCTATTCCGAACTCATACCTGGAGAACGCCGGGACAAGCCGGGATTACAGTATCTATGCGTTCCTGTACATCTCAGACGGAAAATCCGGCAACACGGAGTATAAAATCACAATGCATGTACAGTCCCGGCCGAAACCGAAAGACCCGGAAACGCCAGAAGATCCGAAGAAAGATCCTTTCGGAGAAACTGTTGAAGTGGTCAATAAGGCTATGGAGAGTGCAAGAGCGTCCGCTGAAGCTGCAGCAGAATCTGAAAAATCAGCATCCGAGTCCGCCGCGCGGGCAGAAAAATCCGCCGTGGAGTCTCAGAAATCAGCCGAGTCTGCGGCAGAATCGGAAAAGGCTGCCGCAACGTCAGCCACGGCCGCCGCCGAGTCCGCCAGCCAGTCCCGGGAGTCCGCCGCTATCGCCAGTTCAGCTGCCGATCAGGCCGCAAAGAGCGCCACGGCCGCGGCTGAATCCGCCACCACCGCCGCCCAGCTGGCTGAGAACGCCACGCGGTCTGCCACGAACGCATCCGGTTCAGCCGAATCCGCCAGCCAGTCCGCTGAGACTGCCAAAACCGCCGCAGACGCCGCGAGCAAATCAGGCTCAGCCGCACAGCAGGCAGCCGGGTCAGCGTCGGAGAGTGCGTCCACAGCAACAGCAGCGGCCCAGACGGCCACCACCGCGGCGGGAAAAGCAGCTGGGTCGGCAACGTCAGCCAGTCAGTCGGCCGAGAACGCGGGGCAGAAGGCTACCGCAGCGGAGACAGCGGCAGGTAGCGCCGCAGAATCGGAGACGGAAGCGGCAAAGTCAGCCACAGCCGCAGGAGATTCCGCCAGTGCCGCGAAAACGTCTGAGACGGCGGCAGAAGAGGCAGCACAGACCGCGCAGGAGCAGGCGGAGAAAATCAAGGCGAGCGCAGAACAGATTGAGAAAAACAAGACTGATGTTACTTCGCTAAAGGAAGATTTAAATCTCCTGAAAGAATATGTAAAAGGTACAAACATCCCTAAAACATGGGAGCAGGTTGCACTTGCGATCAAATCAAAACTCCACAAGGAAATGTATGCAGTAGGAGACAAGTTCAGCAACATCTGGAAAGACACGAACAATTCAAATAAAGAATACGACAATCCTCTTAGAATCAGTCATTTCGAGGATGGATTAGAGCTGGAGGATGGAACTACTGTCAATGGAATGTGGCTCCAGACAGTATACGCTCATTTAAAAGGCGTGCAGTTCTCACATCAGCAGGCATTTTATGTTTCTGATGAGGGAATGACAGCAGGTACCTACTGCATTGGATTCGACTACACATGGGGAAATAACGGTTATGTAAACAAAGGTGATTACTGGAATTTTACATTAACCAAGGATGTCCCGGCAGGAGGAAAACTTGCAGGATACTATGGCGCCCCAGATACAGATCCGAAGAACTGGAGAATTTACATATATTCCGCAGACGGCAAGACAGTCCTTGAAACAGTTTCCGCCGTAAACAAAGGACAGGAAGGAAACCTGCTGGGAGTCATGACCACATATGGCGACGAAAATCTGAACGGTATCCAGCAGATGGCATATGGTGACAACCGATATGCCACAAGTGCAATAAGACAGTACCTGAACAGCGACAAACCAAAAGGCGAATGGTGGACAGCACAGACCAAGTGGGACATTGCACCAGACCAGTTAAACCAGATTGACGGATATCTCTGTGGAATAGCTCCAGAGCTGCTGACAGTACTTAAACCAGTAAAAGTTGTAACATACTGCAACACAGTTACAGCAACCGGAAAGAAACAGGTTAAGGATATAACATACGATAAAGTTACATTGATATCTCTGGAACAGATGTACATAGAATCACAGGCCGCAGGAGAGGGAGAAGCCCACGAATACTACAAGGAACTCAATGGGACGGATGCAAAATTCAAATGGTGGCATACCTACGAAATTTTAAAAACATTCGCTGTTGAAAGTCCAACAAGCCATCAGAGTATCCGCCTGCGTTCGGCGAATCGCACCGGCGCGCACACCACCGGGTTTGTGTACTCCATCGGCTACGTCGGCGACAACAACGCCAGCGGCGCGTTTAGACCAGCCCCGCTTATGTTCATCGGCGCAGCCCCATCAGATACCATCTCCGCACCCACGGATGCGGAGAGCGCACAGAAAGACAAAACCCAGGAGACAGTAGCATAATGGCGGTAAATGTAGGACAGAGAAACGTCCCGGATACGCCGCAGAATCAGCAATTGCAGGCGTGTACTAAAGCTATGGTAGCGAAAACAAAGCGTGGAGAAATGGAACGGTCAAAAGTTGACGAATGTTACAGATCATGGAAAAACCATGCGTCAAGAGGCAATTCATACATGCTGTTACGAAGTATGAATAAATATTACAAAGAACTGTGGAAAGGAGCAAATAAAAATGTTCTTCATAAAAAGGATCCTGTCTGTAAGACAGGAAAAGGAAATGGAAATCCTCAAGGCAAAAGTGGAAAAACAGCGTGAAACAATCGAAAATCAAAAAGTAACGATCCAGTATCTGGCGGCGATGACAGATGTTTATATTCCTGAAGAGGAGGAAGAGGAAGATGTACAGAATTTTACTGAAAATGAAGAAAATGTATAACCATGACGATTGGCTGAAAATGGTAGAACAGGCAAAGGAACGCGGAAAACTTACAGATAAAGAATACCAGAAGCTTATCTCAATGGATGGAACTAAAGAAGAATGACAAAGCTGAAAATAATCAGTAAACTCTGGTCTGTAATATACGATATAAAATTAACTAAAAGCAGACTTTAGCGAAGTAAAAAAAAACGAAATTCAGCATAAAAATCGGGGCTATATAGCTCTGATTTTTTTAAAATAAGGAAGGTGATTTTATAAATCCAATCAGAGCAAAACCGCAGAGAAGAACGTTACATATTATATTGAAAGAATTATTCAGAAAGAGAGGATATGCAAATGAAAGTAATTGATTCATATAATGCCCTTGTTGGTGGTATTGTTGCCGTATTGACATACATCTTCGGAGAGCACTGGATGCTGTTCGCACTGTTCCTAGCATTCAACGTGGCGGACTGGCTGACAGGCTGGATGAAAAGCCGCATGGCGCACAAGGAGAATTCAGAAGCTGGCTGGAAAGGCGTGCTCAAAAAGCTGGGATACTGGATCATGATCGCCGTAGCGTTCGGTGCCAGTGCAGTGTTCACAGAGATCGGAAAAACTATCAACGTGGATCTGGGCGTGACCGTGCTGCTTGGATGGTTCGTCCTGGCGTCGCTTCTGGTAAATGAGATCCGGTCCATCTGTGAGAATTTTGTGGAGGCTGGCTACAAGGTACCGAAAATCCTGACGAAGGGCTTGGAAGTGGCTGAAAAGGTTGTGAATAAAGATGATGATACAGGGGGCGAGTGATCGCCCTCTTTTTAAAAGAACGAGTTGAAATGAGTTAAAACGAGTTAGAAGTGAATTAAAACGCATTTTCATAGAGGATTTCCGTCGGAAAGGAGACAAAAAAATATGAGTACATTAAGTATCAAAAAGAATTACCTCACAAACAACCGCTGCTATCAGAAGGGAATCACCTGTGCGAAAATCGGCATCCAGATTCATACTATTGGATGTGCCCAGGGGACCGCACAGAGCGTAGCAGATTACTGGAATCAGCCCGCGGTATCGGCCTGCGTCCACTACGTCTGCGACGCGGATGTTCCCGGCAATGTGCTGCAGCTTCTGCCGGAGACGTATCGCTCCTGGGCGGATGCCGGCTGGGGGAACAATAACCTGATCAGCATTGAGATCTGCGAGTCAGATTATATCGAATACCACGGCGGGGCAAGTTATACGGTTGACGATGAAGCAAAATTCAAGGCAGATATTATGCGGGGTTATAATACGGCCATTCAACTCTGTGCGAAGATCTGCAGGGAGCGTGGCTGGGATCCGCTTGCGGTTCTCAATAACGGCATGCATTTGCTATCCTCCCACAACGAGGGGCGCCTGGCTGGCTTATCCTCTGCCCACGTTGATCTTGATCACGTCTGGGGACGTTTCAACCTGACCATGGATGGTTTCCGGAAGGCTGTGAAAATGGCTATGGAATCAACTGGTGGCCCGTATTACGTCCGGAAGTCTTTCGCGGATAAGGCAAGCCAGATCGGCAGCTACACCTACATCGACAACGCCAAGAAGGCCTGCCGGTCCGGCTATCATGTTTATGACAGCAATGGCAAGTTAATTTACAGCGCACCGGTCTTCCAGAAAGGCATCCGCTACCGCATGCAGACAGATCTCGTCCTGCGGATGGAACCGAAAGCTTCCGCACCGCTGGTTCAGTACGATACCATTCCGGCGGCAAAACGGCGTTATTTCAAGCGCGGCGGCTCCGGCGAGGCACTGATCCGGAAAGGCACGGTGGATAAGTGCCAAGGCGAGGAGCAGGTCGGCAACCGGGGTGCTTATATGAAGCTCACCCGCGGTTGGATCCTGGCACAGTATCAAAACAAAAACCGGGTGGCGAAGGTATAAGAAGAGCCTCGGCTCATCACCGGGGCAATACCACAATCTTACCTTATTATAATGCTGAACGTCATGTTACTAACTAACGTACGCCAAATGGGGTTATACAGTTAGTAACATGACAGGTTAAAGAAAAATCACCTCAGAAACCTGTTTATTTTCGTCGATACAGATTTCTTTGATGATAGAATGCCAGAAAGCCCGGCGGTTTTCGAGGGTCAGGGAATCGTACATGCCCCGGAAATCTTCGGAAAGCACTTTTTCAACCTTGGGATATTGCTTTTTCGCCTCGGCTGGCTCTGCCTCGGCGACTTCTTCCAGTTCTTTTTCAAGTTTGACGTATTTTTGATTGTAATCGTCAAATTCGATTCTGCCGAGCTGGAAGATCTGGTTCAGGCGCTCCATTTCACTTTTAATTTTCTCCGGGGATCGCTGCTTTTTGGCAGCGGTTTTTTTGTTTTCAGAAACGGAAGAGCAGCGGACCTGAAAAGCAGCATACTCAGCGGCGAGATTATCCAGAAGATATTTTTCCAGGAGGATCTGGCTGACCCAGTGAGTATATGTACAGGAGTTACTCAATAGAGCCTTGCTACATATATAGTAATTATAAGTCCTTTTAGCTCCGGTCTTCCGGCTTACGGTCATTTGACTTGCTCTGGAGACCATTTTGGTTCCACAACGAGGACAGCGTAGCAGACCGGTAAAAAGATAGACCCGGCCGGAAGGAGCGGCTTTAATATTGTGGTTGAGAGCTTCCCGGATCTCAAGGAGTTCGTTGTAGCTTAGGTAGGCCGGGCAGTAATTGTAATTATCCCGGTACTTCCCGGCATAGAAATCACTGTTCAGCATGGTCCGAAGCTGAGAGTAGGAAAATGGAATATGGAACATTTCCTGAATATGAAGCATAGTCTGACGTTTGGCCCGGTGCGTTTTGATATACCGGAAAAACTCCTCTACGATGGGGGCTTCCTCTTCGGTTTTCACGATCTTCTTATCCTCGATGTGATATCCCAGGGGAAGATTCTTATCACCCCATACCAGCCGGCCGTTTTTGATCATACTGTCAACGGTGAATCGGATACGCTCTGAGGTGGTGTCTACTTCGTTCTGGCCGATGGATAACATGATGTTGAGGTTCAGCCGGCCTTCCCGGGTGTCAAGGTTCATATTGGGTTCAGCAACGGCGACCCAGCGGACGTTGTGGGCGTCAAGAACATCCTGGACTTTGTAGAAGTCGGAAACATTTCGGAACCACCGGTCCATCTTCCAGAACAGGATCACATCGATCTCTTCCCGCTCAACGCTCTGCAGGAGTTCGCGGATGGCCTTTCTTTTTTTCAGTTCTTTCCGGGCGGTCTGCCCCTCATCGGCGAAGGAAGCAACGATACGCATACCATGAGTAGAAGCGTAGGATTCCAGGTATTCCTTCTGGGCCTGGAGAGAATATCCGTGGAGGGCCTGTTCGGCGGTGCTGACACGGATGTAGCTTGCGGCGCGAAGAATTTTACTCATAAAATATCATCCTCCATGTAAAATTGTATAAAAAAGAGTACAAAAAAAGCACCTATACAGGCGCCGGAGGATTGTGGTATAATCTTCTTGTCGAGGGAAGATTGTACACGATCCGCTGGATCTGTATAGTTTTCAAAGAAGGTCTCTGTTTGCAGCAGGGGCCTTTTTATTTTATCGTTTTATCAGCAATCCTTGCTTATCTTTGAACTTACCTAATATGATCAGGATAAGATCAATGACGGCCCATATTGCACTGATGCCTGTCATAAGAAGCAGAATCATCAGAATGCCGGTTCCGATTTTACCCACATAAAATCTATGTATTCCGATAACCCCGAGGAACAAACATAAAAGTAGAGTAGTAAGCCAGCTTTTGGTGCTTACGTTGCTCATTGCTCCAAAACCTACGGACGCCGAAGCAGAAGCTGATGCGGATGAAGACACGTTATTATTGTTGTTGATAATAATGTTGTCCGGTTTGGAATATTTTAATTCCTCGACCTGTTTCCCACACTTGGGGCAGACAACACAATCTGCGTCAATTACTTGCCCACAAAATTTACAGTATTTTGTTTCTTGAGACATATAATCTCCTCCCTTGGTTAAATATTTATTGAAACGCAAATGCGTAACAATCGAGAGTAATTTAATCTTTCCTTTATCTTCCAGAGTATCTTAAACCAGTTGGGAAACAATATTCCCATGAAGATACTATTAGAAAATATCATGGTTAATAAAAATTTGTCCCTCCGTCAGGTATCACTCCTGACCGGGATACCGAAGTCTACGGTGGATGACATCGTAGCCGGGCGAAAAAGTCCACGCATGGACACGATGGAGAAGCTGGCCAAAGGCCTAAAGGTGAGAATATCAGATCTCTACGACTCTCAATACAAATGATAATGCGGCTGGCCGGACAGGCCAGCTTTTTGATTGTTTATAACCCAAGTTCTTTCATCAATTCTTCATGAGAGATATACGGCTGATATTCCGGATCACCGGCTTTGTAAGCTCTTATAGCTTCCAACTCTTCCGGGTCCGGCTCTACCTCCTCTGCATTATTCAAAATGAAAGTGCCCTGGATCGGATCCCATTTCTTTGAATATACAATCTGAAACACTTTAGACCTCCTTATTCTTGGTCATGATCTGCGTTCAAAAAGAAGTGTCCGAGATCTCGGACGATTGCGAAAATCGCATAATGCCCTCAATTACCAATCGTTTCCTTTATTGTAACTATTTTACAGAACGTGTGAAAGTTCTTGAAAACTATAAGGAAAAGTTATATTATAGGTTTAAAGAAACAAACATACGTTCGAAGATAAAGGAGGGCATACATATGGATTACAAAAGAAAGATTATTGAAATGCTGCAGCAGATAGACGACGAAAAAGTTCTATCATTTATCTACAAGATCATTTCCAATCTATTGGACTAGGGCTCGACCCTAGTCCTTTTTCTTAGAATCCTTTGCAAGCTCCTTCGCAATCTTCTCCAGCACCGCCCATTCGCTTTCATCCAGCTTTGATAATGTCAGGATCAGACGGGTCTTGAAGGAATCTTCCTCCTCTTTGAAGAGGTCGGTGGTCAGTTTTGCAATCTCATCGTCTCTTGTAATGGGAAGAAACATCTCTCCAGCTCCGGTGCGGAGCCACTCCTCGTTTACTAATTTATTATTCCAATTTTCGCGGCATATCGCCATTAAGTTTGCTTCGGTAAGTTCGTTTACTCCGTTTTCAATTTGACTGATTGAGTTCTTTTTTAAGCCTATTTCATTACCGAATTTTTCAAGGGTAAGACCAAGGGCTTTTCGGATTTCTCTTACTCGTTCCCCCTGTGTCATAATCACACCTCCTTTCTAATGATAAGAACAGAATAGCACTTATGAGCAAAAAAGTCAATGAAAAAAGTTCTTTAAAAGAACAAAAAGTACTTGACAAAGTTCTTGAAATGAACTATAGTGTTCTTGCAAGGAACATGAAAAGGAGGGCAAGAAAATGGTAGAACAGCCGATGGGATTAGAGATTAAGAGCAAGGCCGGCGGCGGATATAATCTCTACCTTGATGGAAAAAGAATCCACCATGTAGAAGATTATGAATTGAAGAGTTCCACTTTTGGGTGCAAAGCGGAACTCACACTGAAAATGCTGGTAAGTTTTCCCGTTACCCAAGAAAGTACCGTACAGAAAGAACCTGTAAGCCATGAGAAAGAAATTCTTGATGTTTTTTCAGAAAGATTTCGTGGGTTTGCTACACCGATGAGCGGAGCTCCACTTCTTCTTGAAGTTGTGAATGCTTTTGTAAATGGAAAGGCTTCAATCGAGGAAGTGGAGTCCATCTCAAAGGATGTGCCCAAAATTATAAAAGCGATAACAAAGGTTTAAATGGCGCGATTGACTTTAAGTTTTACTGACTGGTCACTGTATACATCCATAGCAACTTTATACGCTTCCAGATATTTCTGGGCGAAGTCTTTCGCATAGCCTTTGGTTCCGGTTTTTTGATATTCCGGCAGATTACAATTTACATAGGCTTTTGCAGATTCTGTAGCGACAGTATGGAAAAATAATTTTTCATCCATGCGTTTTTTCTCCTTTCTTTTGTACTCGGCTCTGGCGGGAGCCTGTACAACAAGCATAGGAGAGTGGCAAGGAAAAGTCAATAAGAAAGGAAGTGGTTAGATGAATGAGTTAATTAAAATCAGCTACGAAACAGAAAATCCCACCGTGTCGGCAAGGGAATTGCATGAGGGGTTACATATCGAAACACCCTTCAAGAAATGGATTGATCGTATGTGTGACTATGGTTTTGAGTGTGAAAAAGACTTTTGGACAAAAATGTCCGAAAGTACAGGCGGTCGTCCGGCGATGGATTACCAGATTTCCGTGGATATGGCAAAACAGATCTGCATGATTCAGCGCACCGAGAAGGGCCGGCAGTACCGCCAGTATTTCCTTGATCTGGAAAAAGCCTGGAATACACCGGAGCAGGTGTTTGCAAGAGCCTTGAAGATGGCAGATCGGGAAATCGAAAGGCTGAAATCCAGTAACGCAGGCCTGATAGAAGATGTTCAGCGCATGCGTCCGAAGGAGATCTTTGCTGATGCAGTCTCTACCAGTCACACATCCATCCTGATCGGTGATCTGGCCAAATTGTTGAAACAGAACGGCGTAGACACCGGCCAGAAAAGATTATTCTGCTGGCTGAGAGAAAACGGTTATCTGATTCGCCGGCAGGGAAGCGACTGGAATATGCCAACACAGAAAGCGATGGAGATGGGATTGTTTGAGGTGAAAGAATCCACGGTCAATAATCCGGATGGTTCTGTACGAATCAATAAAACGACGAAGGTAACCGGGAAAGGCCAGCAGTATTTTATCAATAAATTCCTGGGAACCACAGATATTACAGAGAAAGGAGCATGAGTATGTCAGAAAAAGAAAAACAGACCTTACACGAAATTTCAAAAGCCGTTTCCGGAATGACAGAAGCCGAAAAGGCCCGGTTCCTTGGCATCGCCGAGGGAATGTCAATCATGAAGGATATGAGCCAGAAGAATCCGGCCGGTGAAGAGGAATTGGCAGACTCAGAAAGCCGGATAAAGGAGGGCCAAAAGGTATGAGCCACTTGTCTATTGATGGGTTCGCTGGTGGCGGTGGTGCTTCTGAAGGGTTGCGGATGGCTGGCGTGGAAGTCAGCATTGCAATCAACCATGATCCGGCTGCTATTCGGATGCACACTGTCAACCATCCCAAGACCCTGCACCTGACAGAAGATATTTTTCAGGTGGATTTATCCAAGTACCTGAAGCCGGATGACGTGGTTGATGTCATGTGGGCAAGCCCGGACTGCACCAGTCACAGCAAGGCAAAGGGCGGACAGCCTAGGGAAGCTGGTTTGCGGATTCTGCCGTGGGCAGTTCATAAACTGTGTAAGCAGATCCTGACCGCGACCGGTCATCTTCCCAAGATGCTGTTCATGGAGAACGTGGAAGAAATCCAGGATTGGGGCGCACTGGATGACAAAGGGCATCCAATCCCGGAAAAGAAGGGCGAGGACTACCAGAAGTTCATTCAGGCAATGAAAGACCTGGGCTTCACCTTCGATTGCCGGACGCTGGTTGCTGCTGACTACGGCGCACCCACAACCCGGAAACGCTGGTATGCGGTGTTCAGAAGTGATGGAAAGCCCATCCGCTTTCCGGTTCCGTCACACAACCGTTATGGAACGGACGGTCTGAAGAAGTGGGTTCCGGTTGCTGACAAGTTGGACTTCACAGATCTGGGTTCTTCGATCTTTGAGAGAAAGAAACCCCTGGCAGAAGCTACGCTGAAGCGTATTGCTAATGGCATTGACAAGTTCATCATCAAGAATCCAGATCCGTACATACTACCTGACAAGTTTGCAATGCCCTTCCTGATTCAGTATCACAGCGAAACCAAAACCGGTGATGCAAGAGGTCAGACAGTGACTGAACCTATTCAGACCCTTGATACGTCCAACCGGTACGCACTTGTAACGCTATTCATCACCGAGTTCTATAAGACCGGCACAGGACAGGAAGTCACTGAACCGCTTCACACAATCACCACTTCACCCGGTCATTTCGGACTAGTGTCTGTGTTCCTGATCAAATACTATGGCACAGGCTGTGGACAGACGGTTGGTGAACCACTTGCAACCATTACTACCAAGGACAGGTTTGGAATGGTCAGCACAATTCTGACCCAGAAGGGTGAACATTATGTGATCGGTGACATCTGGTTCAGAATGCTGAAGCCTGAAGAACTGAAACTTGCACAGGGTTTCCCCAAGGACTATGTGATTGACCATGACACTGAAGGCCACAGATACCCGGTGAAGGATCAGGTGGCAAAGATCGGGAACAGTGTGGTTCCCATTATGGCAATGAAGATTGCAAAGGCAAATTTGGAAAGTGAGGAACAGGAGGAATAAGAGTAGTGCGAACGATAATCAAACTGATGTTAGCCTGTACAGCGTTGGTGATCAATCTGGTACTTTTAGGTTTTGTGATTTGGTCAGCTAAGAGATCAGAAGAAGTGGTGTTTTGGCCGATGATCGTATCTTGGATTGTTATGATAGTCAATGCCACAATTCAGATTATGCTGTAAAAACAAGAAGAATAATGGAAACAGAGACAATCCGTCCCACATACCATTGTAACGGGAGGTGAGCGTATGGATATGGAGAAGATTATCAACGTGCTGATCAAACTGATCGAGGAACAGGAAGGCGTGAACATTTCCTACACGCTGGAGAAGAAAGAAAGTGCATAACGCCTGCGGAAACCGCCTTAAGGCGGTTGGAAGGACAAGCATAAGGAAAGAAGGCGAAGAAATGAAAGGCATAAAAACAATTTATGACGTGGGAGCCCACGAAAAGGTCATAAAAACAATTTATGTCATCCGGAATACCGCAACGACCTTTATTTCGATTGCGGTAGCCATAGGCATTACGGCCCAGGGAGAAGTGAGAACCGGTCAGCGGATTGTTGATGCGATTTTACTGTATATTTTCATGAAGTGGCTGTCACTGGACACCTGGGATTATATCCGGCAACTGATTGCGGGAAGGAGGCGATGGGGATGACAGATGCAGAAGTAAGCCGTTATATCAATGCGGTACATATGAAAATGTATATATTGCTCCACTCTGGTATTGACTGGAAACCGGGGTATGAGCAGATGCTTGAGGAGGCCAATAAGGAACTGGCAGAGTTAAGGCCCTTGGTAGATGAAGAGCTTCGGAGGCGGGAAGGAAAATGATCGAAATTGTAGGATGCCGAAAGGCGACTCCGGAGGAATTAAAAAATGCCCCCGGAGCGGCAACTCCGAAAGGGCACATAGCGATAGCGTTACAAGCCCATTATGTAACAGATAAAAAGAAAAGTCAAATTAAAAATTAAGGAGGATATCAGTATGAACATCAATGTAACATTTCAGGACTTCAGAGAAATGGAAGAGTTTTGCAAAAGCATCGTAGGTGCAGGGGGGAAGAAAGCGGAGCCTGCAACACCCGTGCCGGGAGATGTTCCAGCATTAACAATTTCCGTTCCGGTTCAGAGCGAATCCGCGTTATCACAGGCCGCTGCCGCTCCTGCGCAGTCTATGCCAACACAGCCGATTGTGACCCAGCAGCCGGCTGTAGTACCTACTCAAGCTTCTTCACCGTCACAGGGACAGGCTCTGGTCCAGACAGCGGTACCAACAACGGCGCAGAGCTACAGCGCGGATGATCTGGCAAGAGCTGCTATGACTCTGATGGACGCTGGGCGGATGAATGACCTGCAGGCGCTGCTTGCCCAGTTTGGCATCAACTCTCTTCCGGAGCTTCCGGAGTCCCAGAGAGGTGCTTTTGCAACGGCATTAAGAGGAATGGGGGCGAAGATTTGAATCACTCAGAAAGACAGCATGCCCTGCTGAGCGCGTCCAGCGCCCAGCGGTGGCTGACCTGCACGCCCAGTGCAAGACTGGAAGACCAGTTTCCAGATGAAAGATCAGAAGCAGCAGCAGAAGGGACTCTGGCCCATGAGTTGTGCGAACTGAAGCTGCGGCATTACTTTTTTACACCGGATTTTACAAAAGCGAAGTACACCCGGGCGGTAAATAAACTGAAAAAGGACCCGCTCTGGAAGGATGAGATGGAAGGGTATACCGATGAGTATCTGGATTACATAAAATCCTGCGCTATGGGTTTTTCGGCACCACCCACAGTAAGAATCGAGGAGAGAGTGGATTTTTCAAAGTATACCTGTTCAAGAGAAGAAGACCCAGTCGAAGGTACGGGGATTGCTGACTGTATCCTGATCAGCGGTGATCTGCTCCAGGTGATTGATTTCAAATATGGAAAAGGTGTTCCTGTCAGTGCGGATCATAATCCACAGCTTATGCTGTATGCCCTGGGAGCGTATGAAAGGTGCCGGCTTCTGTATGATATCCATCGGGTGAAACTTCCTATTGTGCAGCCAAGGCTGAATAATATCGATGAATGGGACTGTAGCCTGGAAGATCTTCTGAAATTTGGGGGTTATGTGAAGATGAGGGCAGCGCTAGCCTGGGAAGGCAAAGGGCCATTTGCACCGGGAGAAGCCCAGTGCCGGTTCTGCCGGGCAAGAAAACAGTGCCGCGCCTGGTCAGATCATAATGTAAAACAGACATTTCAGATTGGAGAGCTGCCGCCATTGATCAGCGCAGAAGAAGCCGGAAAGCGCCTTCTTGCGCTGGAAAGCGTGGCGAAATACCAGAAAGACCTGCAGGAGTGGGCACTTGGCGAGTGTCTGGCGGGAAAGGAGATACCGGGATGGAAAGCTGTGGAAGGCCGCGGATCCAGAGACTGGACGGATATGGAACAGGCCTTTGCCGTACTGCAGAATAACAGCATTCCGCGCGCTTTGCTGTACGAGGAGCACCCCCTGACACTGGCGCAGGTGGAAAAAGCTATCGGCAAGCAGGAATTCAAAGAACTTGTGGGAGATTTTGTTAAGAAGAATCCCGGAAAGCCGGCCCTTGTAAAAGAATCAGACAATCGTCCGGCAATCACCAATAAAGTAACGGCGAAAGAAGCATTTAAAGATGTGTATCCCATGCAGGATGCGAAATAAGGAGGAAATGACCATGAACGAATTAACGAACGTAACAACAGGAGAAGTAAGATTCAGCTATGCGCATCTGTTTAAGCCTTATGCGGCTATGCCAGGACAGGAAGAGAAGTACAGTGTGACCATTCTGGTTCCCAAAACGGATACCGACACTATGAGCCGGATCAATGCGGCTATCGAAGCAGCAAAGCAGAAAGGAACCGCGGACAAATGGGGCGGACAGTGCCCTCCTGCGCTTGCAGTGCCCGTCTACGATGGAGACGGGGTAAGGCCGTCTGACGGCATGCCCTTCGGCGCAGAATGTAAAGGCCACTGGGTATTTACCGCAAGTGCGAAGGCGGATTATCCGCCGGAGATCGTAGATCAGATGGGAAACCCGATCATTAACCAGTCTGAGGTATACAGCGGCATCTATGGCCGGGTGAATGTAAGCTTCTATCCTTACATGTTTGGAGGAAAGAAAGGTATCGGTGCCGGACTGGGCCCAGTGCAGAAGCTGCGCGACGGAGAGCCCCTGGGTGGGTCTGCACCGACAGCAGCGCAGGTCTTTGGAACACCAGCACCACAGCCACAGACACAGCAGCCGGCATATGGGCAGGCGGCTCCTGCGTACAGCCAGCAGCCAGTATATGGTCAGCAGGTTCGGCCGCAGATCAACCCGATCACTGGACTGCCTTATTAAATGAGAGGGGCTATAGAGCCCCTCTTGCTACAGGAGGGAAACCAGATGAAAAAACATCTGAGTATTGACATCGAAACACGGTCAAGTGTGGATATTGGCTCCGCCGGCCTTTATAAATATGCCCAGTCGGATGACTTTGAAATCCTGCTGTTTGCTTACATGGAAAAAGGTTCTGTCCGGGTCATTGACCTAGCGCAGGGTGAACAGATCCCGGAACATGTCATAAATATGCTGCAGGACCCGAGAGTAGTCAAACACGCGTATAATGCGGCATTTGAGTGGTACTGTCTGAATAGGGCAGGCTATAAAACCCCGCTGGATCAGTGGAAATGTACAATGGCCCATGCCCTGTACTGCGGCTATGCTGCAGGACTTGCGGCCACAGGAAACGCAATCGGGCTTCCAGAGGACAAGAAAAAGCTGTCCGTGGGCAGGGCGCTCATCCGGTATTTCTGCGTTCCGTGCCAACCAACTAAGTCCAACGGCGGCCGTACCTGGAACCTCCCAAAGCATGCTCCGGAAAAATGGAACCTGTTTAAGGAATACAATGCCCAGGACGTAGTTTCTGAGTATGAGATCCTGCGGCGGCTGAATCAGTTCCCGATGCCCGAAGAGGAGGAGCGACTCTGGCAGCTGGACGTCCGGATGAATGCTTTCGGAGTCCGGGTAGACACTGATCTCATTAAGGGGGCTCTGTACATCGACGATGTGTGCCGGCAGGAGCTGACGGAAGATGCGGTCCGGATTACAGGGTTGAATAATCCAAACAGTACGAGCCAGCTTCTGGGCTGGTTGCAGGGCAACGGAATTGAGGCGGATAACGTCAAGAAAGAGACTGTAACTGCCATTTTGGGCGGGCAGAATCCGGAAAATGTAAACAGGGTTCTGGAGATCCGCCAGCAGCTGGGGAAAACGTCGGTCAAGAAATATACGGCCATGGATAATGCAAAATGCAAGGACGAGCGGGTAAGAGGCCTGACCCAGTATTATGGTGCAAACAGGACGGGCAGGTGGGCCGGGCGTATGGTCCAGATGCAGAACCTTCCCCGGAACTATCTGAAAACTCTGGACGAGGCAAGGCATCTTGTAAAAACAGGAAACTATGAAGGGCTGAAAATCATCTACGGGAACGTTCAGGATACACTTTCCCAGCTGATCCGGACAGCCTTCATACCGTCAGAGGGTCACAAGTTTGTGGTTGCCGACTTCTCGGCTATTGAGGCCCGGGTAATTGCCTGGCTGGCGGGAGAGCAGTGGGTCAATGAAGTATTCGCCGGCGACGGTAAGATCTATGAAGCCACAGCCTCACAGATGTTCGGTGTGCCGAAAGAACGGATCAAAAAGGGAAACCCGGAATACAGCCTGCGCCAGAAGGGAAAGGTCGCTACACTGGCGCTGGGATATCAGGGCGGGAGCAATGCCCTGATTGCGATGGGAGCCCTGAACATGGGGCTGACAGAAGAGGAACTTCCGGATATCGTGGCCAGATGGCGGAGGGCAAACAGGAGGATCTGTGATCTCTGGTATGCCGTGGAACAGGCGGCTTTGACAGTGATGCAGACGGCACAGCCACAGGCGATTAACGGGCTAATTTTTGCGCTGGAGGGAGACGTCATTTTTGGGCAGTGCTTTCTGACGGTAAGGCTGCCGAGCGAGCGGAAGCTCTATTACCCGAAGCCGTTCCTGCAGGAGAACCAGTTTGGAAAAATGGCCCTGCATTATTACACGGTTGGACAGCAGAGCCATAAATGGTCCGTGGCCAGCACCTACGGCGGAAAGATGACGGAGAATATCGTCCAGGCTATCGCCAGGGACTGCCTGGCAGAGACGCTAAGAAGAATAGATCAGAAGGGATTGCAGGTTGTATTCCATGTGCATGATGAAGTGATCATTGACGCACCGGAGGACGTCACTGTGGATGAGATCTGTGGCCTGATGGCAGAGCCAATACCCTGGGCACCGGGGCTTGTGCTCCGGGGTGCCGGATTCGAGAGCCAGTATTACATGAAGGACTAAGAGGAGGAACAGGATGCAGAATAACAGAGAAATCAGGATCTGTACGGCAGGGAGCCGTAAGGCCACGCATTGGCCGAAAAATTCCCTCCTCTGGTCGGAATTTGTGGACCGGCTGAAAACTCCTGTCCGGAGTACGGAAACATATGAAGCCTACTTGAAAATGAGTAAGCCACAGCAGGCGGAACTGAAAGACGTGGGCGGATTTGTAGGCGGCACCTTTTTAAATGACCGTCGTAAAGCCGGACAGGTGGAAGGCAGAGATCTGGTCACACTGGATCTGGACAATATCCCCGCCGGGCAGACGGATGATGTGCTGAAAAGGGTCAATGGCCTGGGATGTGCGGCCGTAGTCTACAGCACGAGGAAACATGCCGGGTATGCGCCACGGCTGCGTATTATCATCCCGCTGGATAAGACCTCCACAGCGGATCAGTATGAACCGGTAGCCAGAAAGCTGGCGTCTATGATCGGGATAGAGCTGTGCGACCCGACTACTTTTGAAAATACCCGTCTGATGTACTGGCCAAGCTGTTCCCGTGATGGGGAGTATGTGTATCAGGTATACGATGCCCCGTTCTGCAGTCTGGACGGAATCCTTGGCATGTATGGGGACTGGACAGATATTTCCCAATGGCCACAGGTACCAGGAAATGAGGCGATTGAGAAACGGCGCCTGGCAAAGCAGGAAGATCCGACAGCGAAACGTGGCATAATTGGCGCCTTCTGCCGGACCTATGGCATCGTAGAAGCCATGAACAAGTTCCTGCCGGGGCTTTACGAGGAAACGGCGGTGCCTGGCCGTTACACCTATACAGGAGGCTCTACGACAGGCGGGGCGGTGGTCTACGACGGAGACTTATTCCTTTACAGTCACCATGCAACGGATCCCTGCTCCGGCCAGCTGGTCAATGCTTTCGATCTTGTCCGGATCCACAAATACGGGGATCAAGATAAGGACGCAAAAGAGGGGACCCCGGTAAATAAGCTGTCGTCCTTCCTGTCCATGAGTCGGCTGGCACTGGATGATAAGGCGGTGTCCGACCTGATGGTCCGGGAGCATTATGAACAGGCCAGAGAAGCCTTTGAAGGTCCTGTGACGGATGATGCACGGCAGGACGATTATGACCTCAGCTGGATCGCAAGCCTGGCAAAAGACGGAAATGGACGTTTTGAAAAGACCATAAACAACATGGTGATTATCCTGGAGAATGATCCTCTTTTGAAGGGCAGAATCGTAACCGATGAATTTGCCAGCTGTGGGATGGTGCTTGGGAAGCTTCCCTGGGATCAGCGGGATGAAAAACGGCGGTGGAAGGATGTAGACGACGCTGGATATTACCGGTATATGGAAACCTATTACGGGCTAACGGGTCGTGAGAAACTGGATAATGCGCTTCTGATCTGCAGTGCCCAGAACCGGATCAATGACGTGAAAAGATACCTGCAGGGGCTTGTCTGGGACGGCCAGAAACGCCTGGATAGGCTTCTGATAGACTATCTGGGATCCGAGGACAATATCTATACCCGTGCAGTCATGAGAAAGGCTCTGTGCGCCGCTGTGGCCCGCGCTATCATCGGTGGTGTGAAATTCGATACCATGACGATCCTGGTGGGCGCCCAGGGAATAGGAAAGAGTACCTTTCTGTCAATTCTGGGCAAAGATTGGTTTTCCGATTCACTGACGACTTTCGAAGGGAAGGAAGCAGCAGAGCTGATCCAGGGGACGTGGATCAACGAGGTCGGGGAACTGACGGCATTTACGAAGCAGGAGACCCAGGTGATCAAACAGTTTTTGAGTAAAACAGGTGATATCTACCGGGCGGCATACGGCAGGAGAACGGAGAAATATCCCAGACGGTGCGTATTTTTCGGAACGTCAAATGAGCAGGAATTTTTGAAGGATATAACCGGAAACCGGCGCTTCTGGCCCGTGGATGTAGGGTTGCATCCGGTAAAGAAATCCGTATGGGAAGATCTTCCGAAGGAAGTGGATCAAATCTGGGCAGAGGCGTATGTGTACTGGCAGCTGGGCGAAAAACTGTATCTTACGAAGGAAGAGGAAGCGATTGCGTTGGAGGCACAGGAGGAACACCGGGAGACCTCAGCAAAAGAGGGGATCATCCGGGATTTTCTGGAAAAGAAGATTCCTGCAAGCTGGAACACTTATGACCTGACGAAGCGAAGGATGTTCTGGAATGGCCAGCTACACGGAATCCAGGAACCGATGGCGGAACGTCAGAGAGTGTGTGCGATGGAGATCTGGGCGGAATGTTTTGGCGGAGATCCACGGTTTATGCAAAGAAGGGATAGTGTGGAGATCAACAGTATACTAGGGGGATTACGAGGATGGAAACGGGAAAAGTCGTCAGGAAGATATGGCCCACACGGGACACAAAGAGGATTTCTTAGATGTCAACAAATGGGCTCAGAATCGTCAACAATGTCAACAGACAAAAATTAAGGGCGTCAACAATGTCAACAATTTCTTTTTTAATGTTGACGCGTTTGTAGACATGTGAAACACGCAGAAATCCAATAAAATCTAATATATGTCAACAATGTCAACAAAATATCTAATATAAAGAAAAAATAGGTGATAAACAATAGCCTGTGCGCGCCTAACGCGCCTAATTAAAAGTAACACATACGCGCGCGAGTTTGTTGCACAAAATAAACGAAAGGGAGGTATGCAGAATGAAAGAGAGCGAAATTGAGCGAGTCCTCGTGGAAGAGGTTAAACGCTTGGGCGGAAGAGCCTATAAGTGGACAAGCCCCGGCAATGACGGGGTACCGGACCGGATCGTATTCCTGCCGGACACCAGGGTGATCTTTGTGGAACTGAAAACGGATACCGGACGGCTGAGCCCGCTACAGAAGATTCAGATTGACCGTCTGAAAAAATTAGGTCAGTGGGTGGAAGTGGTGAAAGGCATCCAGGGAGTAAAAATGTTTTTCCAGGACCTGGGCTATATGGATACGGCGTCGAGGATAGCCGCAAGGTATGACCTGGAGTAAGGGGCAGGAAAATGATTTTTAAACCACATGCTTACCAGCAGCACTGCATCAGCAAAATCTTGGAAATTGAAAAACTGGGGCTTTTTCTGGATATGGGTTTAGGTAAGACCATTACGACGCTGACGGCTATCCGGATTCTGAAGTATGACCGGTTTCTTGTCCGGAAAGTTCTGGTGATCGCCCCGAAGAAAGTGGCCGAGGGAACCTGGACCAGAGAGAAGGACAAATGGGATCACACGCAGATCCTCAGGGTTTCACCCGTCCTGGGAAGCCAGACGAAACGAATCCGGGCACTGAATACACCAGCCGATATTTACATCACTAACCGGGAGAACGTCTGTTGGCTGGTGGACTATTACCGGAACAGCTGGCCCTTTGATATGGTCGTGGTCGATGAGTCCAGCAGCTTTAAGAGCCACAGCTCCAAACGGTTCAAGGCTTTGGCGAGTGTCGGACCTCACATCACCCGGATGGTGGAACTTACGGGTACACCGTCACCCAATGGCCTGGATGATCTCTGGGCGCAGGTATTTCTTCTTGATGGAGGCGAACGCCTGGGAAGGAGATACACCCAGTTCCGGGAGCGCTATTTTGATCCTGGCCGTCGAGGCGCAGATGGGATGGTTTATGATTACAAAGCAAAACCGGGAAGTGAAGGCAGCATTCTTCAGCAGATATCAGACATCTGCATAAGCATGAAGGCAGAAGATTACCTGCAGCTTCCGGATATCATTTACCACGAGATCCCCGTCGTTCTGGATCCGAAGGCACAGAAGGCCTATACCGATCTGGAACGGAAGATGATCCTGGAACTCCCGGACGACGAGGAGGATATCAGTGTGACAAGTGAGGCGGCATTGAGCAATAAGCTCTTACAGCTGGCCAACGGGGCATTGTATGACGATGACCATCAGGCGCATGAGATACATAACTGTAAGATCGAGGCTTTCATGGAGCTGATAGAAAGTCTCCAGGGAAAGCCGGCACTGGTATTTTACAATTTCCAGCATGATCGGGAAAGGATCCTGGCGGCATTGCAGAAGACAAGGCTCCGGGTCCGGGAACTGAAAAAGCCGGCAGATGAGGATGACTGGAATAACGGGAAGATCGATATCCTTCTGGCTCATCCGGCAAGCGCGGCATATGGGTTAAACCTGCAGCATGGCGGAAACCATGTGATCTGGTTCGGCCTTACCTGGAATTATGAATTATACACGCAGGCGAATAAGCGTCTCCACCGGCAAGGTCAGACGGAAAAGGTGATCATACATCATCTGATCTGCAGTGAGACACGGGACGAGGATGTCATGCAGGCCTTGGAACGAAAGGATGACGTTCAGAACTGGGTCATGCAGAGCCTGAAAGCAAGAATCAAAGCGATACGGGAGGGAAAATAAATGACGATGATAATCAAATATCCAAACGGTCGTATGACCGTGGAACTGGATGCATTTTTTCCGGCAACGCAGCAGGATATGAAAAAGTTAAAGGACGTGATCCGAATGAGCAATTGTCAGGAAGCACATATGAAAGAGATCATCACATGGCTTGACGAGAATCTGAAAGAGATGAAATATTATGTGGAATATTGTTCAGAGCAGGTCACAAAACACAAAGAAGCTATGGATAAAGGCCTGCCTGGCACGGAGCAGTACCGCCGGCATGAAACTTTCTGGCGATTCTTCAGGAGGGAAAGCCAGAAAGCGGATCGGATTATCGAACGCCTGAAAAAGAATCAGGAGTACATGCGAAAGGAGATTTGAATATGGCAGGAGAGCCGGTGGGAAGACCAGGAAAGGGTGGAAAGTGTATGAGTAGGGATGAAAACAGCATCGGAAAAAATATAAAAAGAATAAGAGAAGCGGCGGGAATGACACAGGAAAAACTCGGCGATATTCTCGGAAGTAACCAGCAACTGATTAGTGCATATGAAAATAATAGAATGAATCCCAGTTCAAAAATGTTGACTAAAATTAGCACTGCGTTGAATGTTCCGATTGATACATTGTTTGAAAATGGAACAGTAAAAAGTGATGAGTATGACCGTGGTTATCAAGCAGGATATGAGGCTGCCAAGAGGGAAATTCTGGCACGCATGAAACATTGGGTAGAAGGAAAGGAAGGTGAGGCCGATGGGAAAGATAAAAATTACAAGAAAACTCCTAGAAGAATATCGGAAAATGTTAAAAAGAGATATACCGCTCCTGGAGTATGAGCTGGAAGAAATGTGGATGACAGAAAAGGGCATGGGAAATTCGGTAATTTTGAATGGGAAAAACGGAACAAAGAAGCCCGAGACGGTAGTAGGTTTTGATCAGGAACGGTACAATCGAAGAAAGCAGGCATTACAGAACAAAAAAGAAAAAGCCAAGGCTATCGGACAGTGGATTGAAGATATTGAGGATGTTTGTACCCGGGCTGTATTCAGAGCATATTATACGGATGGTATGAACTGGGATCAGGTTGCTATGAAAGTGGGATATGATAATCCGGACTATCCGAGGAGACACATTCGAGATAAATATCTTGAAGAGCACAAAATATTATAAAAAAAGGCCGTTTATGCCGGAAGTGCCGTTATATAATAAAAATGAAGCCAAAGGCCCACCGGGGCGGCGGCTTTGATTGCGGATTGCCATGAACCGTGATTTTTCAAAAAACTAAATATCCATCAGGCCAAGTGCGCGGCCTGATGGACTTCGGAACATAGCTCAGCGGGAGAGCAGCTGGCTTATATCCAGCGTGGTGGAGGTTCGAGTCCTTCTGTTCCGATCAGCAAGGCAAGAGAGCAGCTTTGCTGGATCCCTCAAAGTTTTCATTCTTTCCTTCGTAAAAGTAGTTGGCAGAACGGCACGATGGCCGCCGTGGGAGCAATCCTCAAGTGCCATCGCAACGGAACATAGCTTAGTTGGGCAGAGCAGCTGGATATAGTCCGGTGAAACGTAGGTTCAAGTCCTTCTGTTCCGATTTCTCCGTGACGGAGAAGATAATCCCAAATCCCTCATAATATATTTTTGAAACGTCCTGTAGAAATGCAGGGCGTTTTGTAGTATGATAAAAGAAAATGTATATGGGAGGATTGAAAAATGACAGATGAAAAAATTATTGATATGATTCTTCTTGCATTAGATCATACAGCGCCTATGTTTAGAAAGTGTGGAGATGTTACCATTGATAGCGAGCTGAAAGAATTTTATGAAGCCGGATATTTTGAAGATGAAGAGTGTCATATTGCCACGGAAAATGGCAAACAATTTTTAAGACCATTTGTCGAAAGATATGAAAACGAGATTAGGTCTGAGATCTGCAAGAAAATGTGTGAAGAACAGAGCATCCGAGAACTGACTGAAAAGTTAGAACTTGACAAATATTCCAATGGTGATCTTTTGGTAAAATATATGCTTCACAGGTTAAGCAGGAAGGAAAAAGATTTAAGTATCGAAATGAGTGAAATAAAGGGAGATACCTTTACAGTAAAAGAAAAGCCAATTTATATAACCAGTCTATGATGTAAAAATAGAGCAGTCCTCCGAGGCTGCTTTTTCTGTACCAGAAAGAAGGTGAGTTCCAGTGACAGAAAAACAGAAGATTTTTGCAGATGAGTACCTCATCGACTTAAATGCCACACGGGCTTACCGGAAGGCGTATCCGTCGGTGAAGAAGGATGAGGTGGCGAGGGCAAATGGTAGTAGAATGCTAACAAATGCTAACGTCGCGGAATATATCGCAGAGCGCATGCAGGTCCGGCAGGAGCGCACGGAGATTACCCAGGACAGGGTTCTGGAGGAGCTTGCGGCTATAGCCTTTGCCAGGGCTACGGATTATGCGGAAGTGAAAGATGATCAGGTGTTCATAAAAGATACCGCCGGACTTTCTGAGAACCAGATCAAGGCGATCGCCGGGATCAAGCAGGGAAAGTTCGGGATAGAGGTTAAACTGAGCGATAAAGAGAAAGCCCTGGAGCTTCTTGGCCGGCACCTTGGCATGTTCAAAGACCGGGTGGAAGTATCCGGCCTGGAGGAAGAGAAGACGAAGCTTTCCGACCTGATAGAGCAGATGCGTGGTGATGGATAGTGAGTACAGAAAGACTGCTGCTGTCAGAAAAATATAAAGCGTTTCTTCGGTGTAATGCTCCTGTGGAGTTCCTGGAAGGCACGACAGCGGCCGGCAAAACGACGGTGGGGCTATTCAAGTTCATGCTGAAAGTTGCCCAGAGCCCGAAGAAGCTGCACATCCTTGCGGCGGATGATACCGGAGCCGCAGAGAAGAACATCATCCAGAAAGATCTTGGTATCCTGGATGATTTCGGCATCCTGGTTCAGTACAACGGCAACGGATCGGGAGAGTATAAGATGCCGCACCTGTTGTTCCATACGGGCGACGGGGACAAGATCATTTTTGTCGTTGGTTATGGCAATAAGCGGAAGTGGAAAGACGCCCTGGGTGGTCAGTACGGCTGTCTGTACATCGATGAGATCAACACGGCGGATATAGATTTTGTCCGCGAGGCTTCCATGCGCTGTGATTACTTCATGGCCACGCTGAACCCCGATGATCCGTCGCTGGACGTCTACAAGGAATATATCAACTGCAGCAGGCCGCTCCCCAGATGGAGAGACGGAACGCCGCAGGAAATCATAGATGAATTACAAGAAGAACCAAAACCCGGCTGGGTTCACTGGTTCTTTTCTTTTGATGATAACGCGGGCCTTCCGGAAGAGAAGAAGCGGCGTATCATCCAGAACACCCCAAAGGGCACGAAGATCTGGAAGAATAAGATCCAGGGTCTCAGGGGAAAAGCAACTGGATTGATTTTTCCAAATTTCAACAGAAAGAAACATGTTGTTACTGCTGCGTGGGTAAAAAAAGAGATGCAGGCGGGCAGAATCCGGTTCCGGAAGTTTACTTGCGGCGTGGATACGTCATACTCTTCAAAGTCTCCGGATACTATCGCAATGTTGTTCCAGGGAATCACAGAGGACAGGAAGCTGCTTACTTTAGCTGAGAAGGTTTATAGCAACGCGGAGCTGGATCAGCCGTTAGCACCTTCAGATACGGCCGTGAAGCTTGTTGATTTCTTGGAACAGTGCCGACAGGAATGGGGCTTTGCGAAGGATGTATTCGTGGACTCAGCGGACGCGGCTACGATTACAGAACTGAGAAAGTACAAACGCCTGAAAGGCTGTCTGTATAATTTCATTGAGTCATACAAGAAGGTTGAAATTTTAGACCGGATCAAGCTGCAGCTCGGATGGATACAGCAGAGATGCTACCTGGTTGTGGATACCTGTACAAACCACCTGGCAGAGATGGAAAAATACAGCTGGAATGAGGACAAGGACGTTCCGGAAGACCGGAATGATCATACAATCAATGCCCAGCAATATGGCTGGATTCCGTACCGGCAGATGATTGGATTTGAAACGGAGGAACAGAGAAGGTGAAGTGGATGGAAAAGTTGAACGAAAATATTAAAAACAGTGTGAGAAGCTGGTTGAATATACTTCCGGCAAGTCCTTATAACTTCCAGATCAATGAAACACTGGACTTTGAGGGAAACGCGATCCGTAACCGGATCTGGTACCGTGGGGATGGAAATGAACTGGAGCAGATTTACCAGCAGAATCGAGAATTAGTGGACAAAAATAACTTCTGGTCTAGCAAATCAACTCAGGGAATGGATATGCGGAAAATCCACACGGGGCTGCCGGGGCTGATTGTCCGCACGCTGTCTTTCGTGGTACTGCCGGATATGGATGATTTTGAGTTTGAATCCCCGGGGCAGGAGGCTGTCTGGCAGAAAATTGCTGAAGACAATAAGTTTTCACAGAAGATTGAGAGCGCATTAAAAGAGGCACTGTATATCGGTGATGGAGCCTTTAAAGTGACTATAGACACGCAGGTAAGTGCCTATCCGATACTGGAATGGTACCCAGGGGACCGGGTGGAATTTGTAACGCACCGGGACAGAATCCGCGAGATTATCTTTAAAACACCGTACAAGGAAAAAGGTAGGATATACGTCTTGAATGAACGGTATGGATATGGCTACGTCATCAATGAACTGTATCAGGGGAACAAAATGGTTGATCTCAAGGTTTTGAAAGCTACGGAACAGCTTAAGGACACCACCTTTGATGAAAGTGTGATGCTGGCTGTACCGTTTATGATTTTTGAATCTGCAAAATATGAAGCAAGAGGTGGAAGTATTTACGATGGAAAATTGGACAACTACGATGCTCTGGACGAGACTTGGTCACAGTGGATGGACGCTCTGAGGGCTGGGCGGGCGAAGACCTATATTCCGGAATGCCTGATTCCTAAAGATCCCGAGACTGGCGGCCTGATCCAACCGAATCCGTTTGATAATCGGTATTTTGCGGCCGACGGTGACATGCGTGAGGGACAGAAAAATCAGGTTGTTACAGATCAGCCTGTGATTCCACATGAGAGTTACCTGGCATCTTATTGTACAGCGTTGGATCTCTGCCTGCAGGGAGTAATCAGCCCGAGCACCCTTGGGATTGACGTAAAAAAACTGGACAACGCAGAAGCACAGCGCGAAAAGGAAAAGACTACGTTATATACCAGGAATGCTATTGTGCAAGCATTGCAGAATACGCTCCCGGCTGTGGTATCCGCCTGCATCAACGCGAATAACATCCTTCACAATCAGGCTTTAGAAGAAGTGAAGGTTAATATCCCGTTCGGGGAATACGCCAATCCTTCTTTTGAAAGTCAGGTGGAGACTGTGGCAAAAGCAAAACAGAGCGGTATTATGAGTATTGAACGCTGCGTAGAAGAGCTCTATGGGGATTCCTTGGATGAACATTGTAAGCAGGAAGAAGTCGCAAGGTTGAAAGCAGAGCAGGGCATCCAGGAGCTGGAAGAACCGGCTGTAAATCTTGAGAGCGGTGGTTTTACGGTACAGGGTTTTGACACAGGAGGTGCAGCGAATGAATGACAAAGATAAATGACGTTTATGATATCGGGGCGGCCTTTGAAGCTGTGGAAAATGAGCTGATTGCTTCCATGATCCGGAACATGAAGCATCATAAGCTTGAGGAAGTTAATGAGGATATGCAGTGGGAGCAGTGGCAGGCCCTGCAGCTGAAAGCCCTAGAGAAATATAAGCAGAAGAACCGGAAGAAGTATGGAAAACAGTTCCGGGATATCAATGCGAAAATTGAGGCCCTGATCCAGGCGGCCAGAACCGAAGGTGGGATGGCCCAGGAAGAAGCGATTCTCCGGGCTATCAAGAAAGGCTTTCCAGCGGAGAAAGTCTCAAGAGGTGGTACAGCGGAGTTTTTCAAGCTGAATGACCGGAAGCTGGAAGCCCTGGTCAAGGCCACCACAGACGATATGGAGAAGGCCGAGACGGCAGTTCTCCGGCGGGCAAATGACCAGTACCGGAAGGTGATTTATAACACTCAGGTGTATGCGAATACCGGGGCGGGCACTTATGAGAAAGCCGTGGATATGGCCACAAAGGATTTTCTTTCCGCGGGCTTAAACTGTGTGGTGTATGCCAATGGAGCCCGCCATACGCTTGCTGATTATGCCGATATGGCTATCCGGACAGCCAGCAAGCGGGCGTACTTGCAAGGGGAGGGTATGAAACGCCAGGAATGGGGCCTACATCTGGTTATCATGAACAAACGGGGAAGCCCCTGTCCGCAGTGCCTGCCATTTGTTGGGAAGATCATGATTGATGATGTTTGGAGCGGTGGTAGCCGGAAAGACGGCCTATATCCGCTTATGAGTGAAGCTATTGAAGCGGGGTTGTACCACCCACGATGCAAAGACTCCCATACCACCTACTTCCCTGGGATTACAACCGTTGATCCGAAGTACAATCCGGATGAAATCAGAAACCTGGAAGATCAGGCCATACAGGAAGCCCGACAGCAATATGCGGAACGGCAGGAGAAAAGGTTTGGGCGTCTGGCAGATTTCTCACTGGATCCGGAGAACCAGAAGCGATATGCGGTGAAGCAAGAAAAATGGAAAAATGTTGCAAAAGGCACCGGCTCTGGTATAATGAAAATGGAATTGCAGAAATTTGCCACGATGCCAGAAGGAAAATTCACGGAATATGCGTTGAATTTTTCAAAAGCTCCGGATAAGGCTACGGCCTTTGAAAAAGCCCTGGGCTACACGCTCGATAATTACTCAGATCTGATCGAAAATATTAAAGAACATCTTGACGAAAGCAAGTTTGTAGAAAAAGGTGATAATGGATATGGTATGCGGTATGAGTATGTAATAAGACTGAAAGGTCCTAATGGGAAAGAAGCAAACGTACTGACGAGCTGGATTCAGGATAAGGATGATAAACGGCTCACGAGTGTATATGTTACAAATAAGGAGGTCACGAAATGAAAATTAAACAGTATGATACGGTCCTCCTGAAGGATGGAAGAAAAGCAGTTATTGTGGAAGCGTTTGAGAATAAAGCATTTATCGCAGATGTGGGAGATTCCCCCGCAGATTGGGAAACAATCAGCATAACCATTGATGATATCGAAAAAGTTATCCGGAAAGATATTTAATACCACCAGTCAAAAAAATGGCCGGTGGTATTTTTATACCCATTTTTACCCAGAAAGGAGGTGAGCGCATGATTGTGAAAGTAACCAGAACTTTCCGAGATCGGGAGGCTAATTTAGTGACCCGGAAAGTGGGAGAGACTTACGAGACTGGTAAGGAGAGAGCAGTACAGCTCCGAGTCCTTGGGTTTGTTGAGATCGTACCTGAGAAACATCAGAAAGGCGGTGATCCGGTATCTCCCGAAGAAGTACCGGGTTAAGTACTTCTGGCCCGAAGGCGTAAAACTACACGGAGACACCGGGTTACCAACTGTTTTGTGAGACACACATAAAACTGTTCTGGTGCAGACAGCACTGAAAAAACTGTAAAGGAGACACAGATAAATGAATAACAGAAAAATTCCGATGAAGCTGCAGATCTTTGCAGATGATCCTGATTCTCAGACCGGGAGTAACCAGGAACCCAATACCTCGCAGGCAGGAGCAGGACAGGCCCCGCAGTTCGATTATGATAAACTGGCCAGTCTGATCGCAGGAAAGCAGACGGTAACAGAGGAATCTGTGCTGAAGGGTTATTTTAAGCAACAGGGGCTTTCGAAGGAACAGATGGAACAGGCAATCGCCGCATTTAAACAGCAGCAGGCAGCCAACCAGCCGGATGTGGCGGGCATGCAGAACCAGATCACAGAGACACAGAGTCAGCTTACTGCCGCCCAGGCAATGGCCCAGCAGGCCAGAATCGAGACTTCGGCCACACTGACCGCTGTATCATTGGGAATTGATGCTAAGACGGTTCCTTATGTTTTGAAAATGGCAGATCTCAGCCAGGTGGTTGGACAGGATGGCAATATCAGCGACGACGCGGTAAAAGAAGCCATCAATAAAGTTCTGGAAGCTATCCCGGCGCTGAAACCCCAGACGGATGGCAAGACCGGTTTTACACAGATCGGGACTGGTGGAAATCCTGCACAGCATCCGCAGCAGACTACAGCAAATCAGCCAGCAGTTCCCACAAAACGCTGGAACCGCTGGAATTAAAGAAAGGAGTGCATAAGCTATGCCGAATTTAAACTATGCAGAACAGTGGAGCCCCGAGCTCCTGGATATTCTGATTCAGGGAACTTTAACTTCCCCGTTTGTGACCAGCAATGTAAGGTGGCTGGATGCAAAGACTTTCCATTTCACTCAGATGAGTGTATCTGGATATAAGAACCATAAACGTACCGGCGGATGGAATAAGGGCGACTACGTTCAGAAAGATGTTCCGTTCACTCTGACCCATGACCGTGACATTTCCTTCCTCGTGGATCAGGCCGATGTGGATGAAACCAATGCGACCGCTTCCATCCAGAATATTTCCCGGACTTTTGAGGAGACCCAGGTAGCGCCGGAGACAGACGCTCTGTTTTTCTCCAAAGTGGCACAGAAAGCACAGGAGACTGACGGATATCATTCCGAAACTGCCGCATCAGGTTATACCAAAGCAAAGGTGTTTAGTATGCTGAAAGATATCCTGGCGAAAGGAAAACTGAGACGGTATAAGGCAAATGGTTCCCTTGTCATGTATGTGACCAGTGTGATCATGGATGCCCTGGAGCAGTCTACAGAGTTCACCAGAAAGATCGAGATGACTCAGATCGCAGAAGGTGGCCTGGGCATCGAGACAAGAGTGACTGATATCGATGGAGTACCGGTTATGGAAGTCATCGACGATGAGAGGTTCTACGACGCGTTTGACTGGGAGCCTGAGGGCGGTGGCTTTGAGCCCAGAAAGAAAAAAGCTGAATCTACCACAGGCGCGGGTGACGCTGTAACCGGTGCCCATAAAATTAACGTGCTTGTGGCATGTGGCCAGACTTGTAAGATTGTGCCGAAGATTTCCAGTATTTACTATTTCAATCCGGGCCAGCACACAGAAGGGGACGGCTATTTGTATCAGAACAGATCTCTTTCCGATGTGTTTGTATTCCCGAATGGACGTGATGGCAAAATCGATAGTATCTATGTTGATGTAGATACAACAGAAACTGCTTGATAGGGGATGATCTGATGGCTTACGAACCTTATGCGGATGCGGATTATTACCAGAGCATTTACCAGGGTGGAGCCTTCCAGGATCCGGACGAAGCCCGCAGATACCTGGTGCAGGCATCCCGACACATCGATTCTCTGACCTATAATCGGATTATAAGTCAGGGAATTTCCGGTTTGACACCGTTTCAGCGGGAACTGGTCCAGGAGATCTGCTGTAAACAGGCAGAATTCGAATATCAGAACAAAGATATCTTTGACATGATCCTGTCTGGCTACTCCATCAATGGGGTGTCAATGCAGTTCGGAGAAAGCTGGAACGTAACGACACAGAAGGGAATCCCGATGAGACGGGATGTATACGAACAGCTGTGCCAGACAGGCTTGTGCTGCCGGCTGCTTGTGTGAGGTGATGTGTAATGGGATGGCCGACATTAGTCCTTCCACAGTGGTGCCAGACAGATATCCAGCTGTCCATGGACCAGGAAGGTCTGACAGAATATGGGGAGCCGCTTCCACCGGTGAAACATGATGGGAAATGCAACTACCAGGACAAAGCCAAGACGGTACTGACATCTCAGAAAAAGACCGTGCAGGTCACGGGAACGGCTCTGTTCCCCGGCGATATCTGCCCGGAATTACCGGTTATTTCCGGCGGAGAAGCTTATATCTTCGGCGTAAAGCGCCGGATCCTGGAAGGCAGGAAGGCGAGAAATCCGGATGGTACCGTGAATTATACGGAGGTGCTGTTGATATGATAAAGGTAAAATCCACAGTAAAGATGAATTTTCCCCGGATCAGGCAGCTGGAGCAGGCGCAGGTTACGGCGTTGGAACAGACTGCGGAAGCACTGCATACGGAAGTAGTACAGGCGCAGGTGATGCCGTTTGACACCGGAGCGCTCCAGAATGAGGGTACCTTTGTGGACTATTCAGAGAGCCGACAGGGAAAAGTCAGCATCATATCCAATACTCCATATGCCCGGCGGCTGTATTTCCACCCGGAATACCATTTCAAGACCAAAGAAAATCCCAACGCCAGGGGAAAATGGTATACTGACTGGCTCCCTGGTGGCAAAAAATCTGATTTTGCCATCGACACCTACAAAAGAATCTACAGGGGGCTGGTGAAATGACACTGAAAGATGTGAGGGATTATGTTGCATCCCTGGGTATCGCGGACCGGGTTTACATGGGAATGTTACCAAACAAACCTGATCGGGCAATCGGTGTATATAACGACAGGCAGCAGCATTCTTACCGGGTTCCCATTGGTGGCCCTGAGCTGGAATCTTATGGGACAAAATATGCGACTCTTTTGGTTCACTGGAATCAATCTCCCGGAGAGACAGAAGAAGCCGCCCGGAAGCTGTTTAAAGCCCTCTGTGAAACCTGGGGTACAGCAGTAAACAATAAGAAAATAAAATGGATTCAGCCGCTTTATGAACCACAGGATGTTGGCCCGGATGAGGCCGGTATCTTTGAGATGGTGATTGAAGTGGCTGTTATTTTTGAAAAGAAAGGATGATAAGATATGGCGGCAAAAACTACAGGCGTATATCCCTGTTGGAAAAATCAGTTTCAGATTGACACGGCGGCGTCCGGATCCGAGGCTTCGATGAAAGACATCGCAGACTGTGAGTCTTTTTCTATCAGTTTCGATAACGGAGTTGAGGAATGGACCCCGTTTGAGACAGAAGGATGGATCCGCAGACTGATGACTGCGAAAGGCATCACCTTTTCCGTAACTGCAAAGCGTAATGTAGGCGATGCCGGAAATGATGCCGTGGCAGCACTTGCCTGGCTGAATGGCAGGGACACAGAGAAAGACACCCAGTGGACTTTCCCGGATGGTACGAAAGTGCTGTTCCCGAAATCAGTCATCAATGTAACGAACATCGGAGCAGGAGATTCTACAAATGTAGCACCCCTGGAATTTGATGTCATGAGCAACGGAAAACCGACAGTTACCCCGGCAGTCTGATGGCTGCCGGCTTTTTTAAATTAAGGAGAAAAATATGGCGAAAAAGATTGATATTACTGAAAAACTGAGCTTTGAGGAGAATCCGAGACTTGTTGTAAAAGGAAAAGAACTGGAAGTAAATGCAGATGCAGCCACCGTCCTGGAGATCATGGGGATACTGGGTGAGGGAGAAGGGACTCCGAAACAGGTGGCGGAAATGTATGATCAGATTTTTACTGACGATGCAAAGAAAGAGATCAAGGACATGAAACTGAGTTTTGGAGATTTCCAGATCCTCGTGGAGGCAGCTATTACACTGATTACAGACGATGGTGAGGCGGGGGAAACTCGGACCCATGCTACGACCTGATTGATGATTACGATCTGATCGTATCATCGTTTCAGGCCCAGTATGGGCTTCGATTATCGAAAGAAATTCACGAAATGCCCTGGCAGGAGTTTAAGCAGCTGCTTACCGGTATCGGCCCAGACACCCCGCTGGGGCGTATTGTTGCAATCCGGCGCGAGGAGGACAAGGATGTTCTCAAGAACTTCACGCCGGATCAGCGCCGGATCTGTGCAGAGTGGCGGAACAGGCGGGCAAAGATGGTGACGCAGGCACAGGTAGATGATATTGCAGAGCAGCTGAAACAGGCGTTTATAAAAATGGCAGAGGGGTGGGAAGATGGCAGAAGATAGTATAGGTCAGATTGGTCTTGATCTAGTTGTTAATGAAGGCTCTTTCCAGAGACAGATGGCAGGGATTCAGAATCTGGCGAGAAAAGCGGGCGCGGCTCTTGCAGGTGCGTTCGCGGTCAAGAAGATCGTAGACTTTGGGAAGCAATGCCTGGAGCTTGGTTCTGATCTTACAGAAGTACAGAACGTTGTGGACGTAACCTTCCCACATATGACTGCCCAGGTGGACGAGTTTGCCAAGAAGGCCGCTCAGAGCTTCGGATTGTCGGAGACAATGGCGAAGCGGTACACCGGTACCTATGGGGCGATGGCAAAGGCTTTTGGATTCACAGAGAAAGCAGCCTATGACATGGGCACTACGCTGACTGGTCTGGCTGGTGATGCGGCGTCTTTCTATAACCTGAGTCAGGATGAGGCCTACACAAAAATCAAGTCCGTGTTTACCGGCGAGACAGAGTCCTTGAAAGATCTTGGAGTGGTAATGACCCAGACGGCTCTGGACAGCTATGCACTTGCCAATGGCTTCGGAAAGACCACCTCTGCGATGACAGAAGCGGAAAAGGTATCTCTCCGGTATCAGTTCGTTCAGAACCAGCTGGCGGCAGCTACCGGGGATTTCGCCAGGACGTCTGATTCCTGGGCAAACCAGTGTAGGATTCTGAGCCTGCAGATACAGTCCACAATGGCTACCGTAGGACAGGGACTCATCAACCTGTTCACTCCGATCATCAAGATCGTCAATGTGGTGATCGGTAAGATTGCCACATTGGCCAATGCCTTCAAAGCGTTTACGGAGCTGATAACTGGTAATAAGAGCAGTGGAAGCAGTACCATATCTGCCCCGGTGTCCGATCTGGGCTCAGCTGCAGATACCGCAACCGGCGGGCTCACGGACGCCTCAAATGCTGCAAATGGTCTTTCGGATTCTACAAACGGAGTAGGAAAGGCCGCAAAGAAAGCAGCCAAAGAGATGCGTTCCCTGATGGGGTTTGATTCCATCAATAAGCTGACAGAACAGACCGATTCCTCCGGAGGAGGCTCTTCTGGAGGCGGCGGGGCCTCCGGTGGTGGCGGCAGTCTGGGAAGTGCTGTTGATTTTGGAAATCTGGCTCAGGGCGACACGGAAGTCGATAAAATGGACAAGCGCCTCCAGGCACTGATCGAGCGGTGTAAGGAGCTGGCTGCTCTGTTTAAGAAAGGCTTCCAGATCGGTTTCGGAGACAGTGAGAAGAAAATCAAATCTATCCAGAAGAGTATTCAAAGTATCAAGGAATCTCTTCTGGATATTTTTATGGACAAAAATGTGGAGCAGGCGGCCAACAACCTGGCCAATTCCGTAGCATTGAACCTGGGTAAAATCACGGGTTCGGTGGTAAGCATCGGCCTTTCTATCACGGATAACCTGTTTGGTGGATTGGAGCGTTACCTACAGCAGAACGGCGCAGGACTGAAACAGAAAATCATTGCAATTTTCAATATTTCATCAGATCTTGTGAACCTTGCCGGAGATATTGCTGTGGCCGTGGCGGGTATCTTTGACATATTTACGACTCCGACAGCGAAACAAATCACGGCAGACCTGATTGGTCTCTTCACAGATGGCTTCCTGGGTGTAAAGATCGCAGGCCTGGCCTTTGTGAGGGATGTGGCCTCTGTAATCATTACACCGATTGTCAATAACGTTGATAAGATCAAACAGGCATTTGAGAATATTTTGGCCCCAATTCAAACGGTTTTAGATACTCTGTATACCTCCTTAAAGACGACGTTTGCAGAGATCGGAACTGTTTATAACGCGCATGTGAAGCCGATGGTAGACAGCTTCGCCGCAGGAATCAGCAGTCTGGTTGGAACGGTATTGGATGGGTTTAACACTTATATTGCTCCAGTACTGCAGGAGCTGGCTAATCAGTTTTCAACTATGTGGTCGGAACATGTACAGCCAGCTCTCAGCAAGTTTGTTGAATTGTTTGGAAAACTGGCGGATGCTGTGAAAACAGTCTGGGATGAATCTTTGCAGCCATTTTTACAATGGTGCGCGCAGAAATTTGCTCCTACATTAGCTCCTATTATTAAAAAGATAGGCACTTTATTTATTGATGTGCTGGGAGTGATTGCAGACACAGTGTCAGACATTATCGATGCTGTTGGAGGAATCATTACTTTCCTGACTGGCGTTTTCACAGGGAACTGGAAACTTGCCTGGAGCGGTGTGGAAACCTTTCTAAAAAGTACCTGGAATGCGATAGTGACCTTCCTGAAAGGAATATGGACAGCTATCACGAAAGTTTTTGAACCAGTAAATACTTGGTTTAAGAATAAGTTTACGGAAGCGTATGAGGGGATCACAGGTGCTTTCAAAAGTATAGGTACCTGGTTTAAAGACCGGTATAAGAATGTCACCGATGCTTTCAAAAATGTAGGTACCTGGTTTGATACTGCTTTTACAAAAGCCTATAAGAAAGTCACGGATGCTTTTAAAAATACAAAAACGTTCTTTGGTAGCGTATGGTCGGGTATTAAAAGTGCATTTGGGAATATTTCTGACTGGTTTAAGAGTGAGTTCTCAGCCGCCTGGAAAGCTGTCAAGGATGTGTTCTCATCTGGTGGTGCTGTGTTCGAGGGAATCAAGGATGGTATCTTGGACGGGCTGAAAGCAGTTATCAACGCCCTGATCAGAGGAATTAACTCCGTAATTACAATTCCGTTTAATGGGATCAACAGTGCCTTAAGTGGTTTGAAAAATATCAGTATTCTTGATCACTATCCATTCTCTTGGATGCCCACGATCAGTGTTCCACAGATCCCTCAGCTTGCTGAAGGTGGTTTCGTACGAAAGAACACCCCACAGCTGGCCATGATCGGTGATAACCGGCACCAGGGCGAGGTCGTGGCTCCTGAGGACAAACTCCGCGAGATGGCAATGGAAGCAGTCAAAGCAGCCGGCACTGGTGGCATAAGCCGGGCAGAGCTGGAGCAGATCATCAACAGCGCGGTGATGCGGATTGTATCCGCACTGATGGGAATGGGATTCTATGTTGACGGTGAGCAGATGGCGCGGGTGCAGCGGTCAGCCGCACAGGCCGTAGATGCACGTTTTAATCCGGTGGAGGTAGGATGATGGCAAAGAAAATATTGTGGTCCGGGGCGGTGGTTTTACCATCCCCGGTGTCCATATCCGTGAACGATGAGATCATCTGGACTTCCGATACCGGGCGTACCCTTTCCGGAAAAATGGTCGGTGATCCGGTAGCGGAGAAGAAAACAGTAAGTGTAAAATGGGGGATCCTGACAGAAACAGAAATACTCTTGATCAAGAATACCCTGACAAAAGGGTATTTCCCCATTTCCTTTCATGATGATGGCACAGATCTGACGATAGAGTCCTACCGTGGTACTCTGAGTAAAGAGCATCTGGGGTACATCGGGGACGGGACTTACTATTATAAGAGCGCCACGGTAGATATTATTCAAAGGTGATGGAAGATGATCAATACAAGTAATGAATATAAAACAGTGATAAAAGGCGCCCGGAATATGTGTGCGGACGTGTCCATAGTGTTCAGGGATGGCACAAAACTTTCTGTGGATCAGGACGGTCTCTGGGGCCTTTCAATTGAAGATAATGTGTCTGGGACAGACAGTTTTGACGTTGGCTCAGCTATCATCAACCAGCTGACATTGAAGCTTGACAATACAGATGAACGGTACAACGCCTACAATTTTGACGGGGCCAAGATCACGGTGAAGATCGGCCTGCAGCTGAGTAAGACGGTGGAATGGCTGAACAAAGGAGTCTTTACGGCAGATCCCGGGGAATATACCGGCGATACCATTACGGTCAAGGCCTACGACAATATGAAAAAGTTCGACCGGAAGTATTCAGAAAGTAAGCTGGTTTATCCGGCGACACTGGGCTCTATTGTGCGTGATGCCTGCAGTGTCTGTGGTGTGAGCCTTTCGACAACGAGCTTCCCTCTTGACAGCTTTGTGGTGCAGACCCGACCGACAGATGAAGCTCTGACCTTCCGTGAGGTTCTTACCTGGGTAGGTCAGATTGCATGCCTGTGGTGCCGCTGTAATGTGCGTGGAGCCTTGGAACTTGGATGGTATGATCTGAAAGGCTACGAGGATGAAACAGGGCACTTCTTTGAGATCGAAGATCTGACGTCGTCATCTATTTCTACGGATGACGTGGTGATTACAGGTGTAAAGGTTATCCAGGAGACCGAGAGGGACGATGAAACCGTGAAAACAGAGTACCTGTCCGGGACAGAGGGATACATACTGTCTATAGAAGGAAATGACCTGATCCAGGGACAGAATGGCCGGACGGTTGCGGATAGCTTGGGGGAGAAGTTAATCGGACTCCGTTTCCGGAAACTTTCTGTGACGCATAAGAGTGATCCGTCCATGGAAGCGGGAGATCTATGCAAAGTCACGGACTGGCGGGGCCGTACCTACAAGACCCTGGTTACAGGTACAAATTTCCAGTTTGGAAACAATCAGAAAACGGAGTGTTCCGCAGAGACGCCGAGCCGGAACAGTACCGACCGGTTCTCACAGCAGACAAAAAACTATGTAAAGCTGCGGAAACAGGTAGCCGCTGAAAAGACGGCAAGGGAAAAGGCAATTGAAGATCTGGCTCACGTCCTGACAAACTCTTCCGGATTGTATATCACGACGGAAACGCAGGCAGATGGCAGCTCTATCTATTAC
>ENA-OXIW01000060-OXIW01000060.1-human-gut-metagenome-genome-assembly--contig:-NODE-60-length-40893-cov-736.459_pt1 | contig 40893 bp, 48 predicted proteins | sample MGYA00249822_ERZ652370 | MGnify/ENA primary metagenome ERZ652370 (study PRJEB26925, sample SAMN05826923) | human gut metagenome | biome: ENVO:2100002; feature: ENVO:00000062; material: ENVO:00002003... | reverse complement strand
TAGAGGCATTAGACTCAGACAGAACAAAGTCAACATTAGTTGCAAAGTCCTGATATTCTTCGTCGTGCTGCTTGATCAGCTTTTCCAGCTCCAGCGGGTCAATCAAGAATGGGGTATTCTTGAGTTCCAGCAGGTTGAGCTGCATTTTAACTTCATCTTCGGAAGTTTTCTTATCGCGGGTAGCCATGCTATCCTGCAAACGCTCATATTTAGCATCAAACTGTGCTTTCTGCGTATTAAACTTAACCGTAGCGGCATGGAACTGCTTACGCATATTAGCCAGCAACTGAGCTTTAAGCTCCATAGAACGCTTAGCTTCAATTGCTTCTGCAACAGTCATTTTACGAGAACCAATCTCAACGATTGTTTCCGCATTGCTCTTAATCAAAGCTGCTTTGATTCGGTCACGCTGGGACATCATATCCAGCAGAGACTGGAAATCAGTCTTAATACGAGTAGACAGATCAGCTACTTCGATTGCAGCGCCAACTACAACCTGGTTTTTATCCTTACCTTCACCAACAGCGATCAGAAGCTGTTGTTCAGTAGCTTTACGGATTTTAGCTTCCAGAGATTTGATGGTTGCCAGAGCACGAGTTTTAGAAATACGAGTGGTCATTGTTTCTTCCTTATATGAAGTTTAAGATTTGAATTTGTTTAAAGTTGGTCTATTACAGACCCATTGCCAGTAAGGTACGCAGAACAGTATCTTTACTGTTATCAATTTTAGGATTAGCACGATTTAGCAGATCAAGGATTTTCTGGACACCTGATTGACGTTCAGCCATACGACGAATACCCAGATTACGAGTAGCTTTCTTAGCATTTTTACGAACATTTTTAGATACTGGCATATTTGTTTTCCTTTTATTGTTTTCTCAAATTTATGAATATATTATACAGAATTTTGGAGCCGGAAGCAAATCAAATTTTGATTTTTTCGACCATAGCTGCAACACAATAGCTCTCAACTAAGGCATCAAATGCTGGGTCGTGCTTAACCGGATAGATCCCATAACGAATGGTGTCCATCTTCTCCATTTTAGCTATTGCCCAGCTAATACCTTCGGTCTCTAGAGCTTTATAACTATATCCAGCTTGCATCCAGAGATTACGAAGAGATCGAACATTACCCAAGTTCCAGAATTTCCACGGAACTATTTCTTCATTGGTTCCAGCATGGAAAGTGTTTGCAGAGTAGATAGTCATATCAAACTCTGGGCCGTTGCCATAATACAAAGCATTCTCTCCTAGAGCCAACTCCATAATATTTTGAGCCATAGCGTAAGCAGCATAGTTAGAGCCGAGTTTATTAGTACAATGATGTTTACCGTTTTGGAATGCAATCAGCTTTGGATTACGATCGTTCATAGCTTCCATAATGTGGAGGGCAGACGGACTATTCTTAGCTTGACCCATCCAGAATGCTAGAGTAGATGCTGTAACTTTAGCACCAGAGTTAAACTGATCTTGCACATCCAAAGTAACAAATACTAGATCAGGGTCTTTATCAATCCCATGCATAGCCACAAAAGCGAAAGAAGGCATTGCGATATGAGTAGTACCACAATCTCCTGGAGTTCCTAGAGATTCAATATCTAGCATACCAAATGGTTTTACTTTCATAACTTATCCTTTATTGTGTAGAAAACTATTAAAGAGCTGTCTCTTTAATAGACTCCCACTTCTTGGGGTCTTTAAAACCAGGAAGCATATCTTCACTAACATCCCAGTTTTCTTCCATAGAAAAGTCTGGCCATTCATTCCAGTTATCTTCCAGTTCTTCGTAGCAGGTATCCATTACCTGATGACTAGAAAGTCGTGTATAATCTCTAGCGGACTTATGAGTGCTAGCACGGTTAAAATCATTCTTTGCTACAAAATTACGCATAGTTTCTCCAAATAAGAGGGGCTTTCGCCCCCTGATTTAAATCACTTGCCCAGCAGTTTAAGGATATTTTCCATAATAGTTTGGGCAGACTTTTCACTCTTGTTGGTTTCAGCCAACTTTAAAGCGAGTTCTTCCTGTTGTTTCTGAATATCCGCAGCAATTTTTTGATCAGCCTCAATACGAGCTTGAAGCTCATCAGTGATAGTGGTAAAGGAAGCAACGATTTCAGTAACGGAACGTGGTTTCTTAGAGAACATAAAAATATCCTTGATTAGTTAGAGAATTAGTAGATTGTAGGGGCTTCTGCCCCTATTTATCTATTACTTCGCTTTACGCTTGCGAGCTGGTTTAGCAGATTTACGAGCAGAATCGCCCGTGAATTTAATCCCTACACCGTAGCACAGAGCGCGAACGTTATCTTTGCTATACTCTACACCAAAGATATTTGGCTTAACAGAACCAAACTGTCCACGAGCATCACGCAGTACATCTGCCGTTGGTTTGCGTTTCTGGTTAACTGCTTTCTCGTAATCTTTCATGGCCATGCCATTACGAGGGAACAATTCTGCTCCAGCATTGAAACTCAGTGCTACTGGAACAGATTTGTGACCATAACCCTGTACATAGGTCACAAGGCGGGCTACAGAACGAGTAGCATTCTTAGCCTTCGGCTTTTGACGAATCGGAGCCGGACGATTCAGTGCCTGTGCAGCTTGAGCATCAGTAGGGTGCTTGCGCAGGTGGCGTTCCAGACGAGCTTTGCGGTTAGCCTCAGTCTGCGGGAAAGTTTTTACTGTAGTAGCTGCTTGAGTTTTTGCGTTTTTCTGCTTAGCCATTATTTGTTTTCCTTTTTGTTTATCAATTTATGAAGTATATTATACGGTAATTTGAAGCGTTTAGCAACTGAATTTTTTAAAAATTATCTACCAACCATCTTGGCTTGTTCTGCATCGGAAACATATTGATACGCTCCTTTATTATACGCTGGAGCAGTACACATTTTCTTACGCTCAATCTCTTCTTGAGCTTTTCTTTCGCGTTCAGCTAATTCTTCATCCAGATAAACTAAACGTTGTTCTGGAGGAGGTGGAAGACGTGTTTCTGGCTCACCAATATTAGCCTTTCTTATTTGACGAGGTGATTGTGCACGTTTTCTCAATGGTTTAAATCCTAATGAATTTGAGTTATAAATTCGCATAAAGCCCTCCTCACTTTCAATATGAATATTATACTAAATTAGTGGGCTTTGAGCAAATGAATTTTTAAATTATTTATTGCATCTCAGCCATTTCAGCTTCAGTAATAACTGTGTTACACAATGCATCTACAGCTTCATTACCACTAATACCAGAATGTCCTTTAACCTTAATAAAGGTAGGATTAGTATTATGGAAGTTGATATACTGCTGTGTTAATTTAAATGCTTCCTGCCAAAGTTCTAGATTAAGAGGAACTTCACCATCTGCTTTCTTCCAGCCTTTCCTTTGCCAAGAAAACATCCAACTTTCCATACCATTTTTGCAATAAGCAGAATCAGTATAGATAACAATTGGTCTATTATCTTTTTTAACTGACCAGCGAAGAGCTTCTACAATAGCTGTGAGTTCCATCTCGTTATTTGTGGTTTTAGGATTATATCCAGATTTAGAACCTAAACGATCATCATTATCATCATAGACAATAAATCCCCAAGCACCTGGGCCAGGGTTGGACTTACAAGCGCCATCTGTGTAAATGTGGAAAACCGACATTATTTTTCACCTTCTGTTATATCTTTAGTTTTTGACTGGGTAGGAGGCTTGGGTTTTATAGCCTCTAACTCCCTATCCAGAAATTCCTCTATTGCTCTATCTACAAAATAATCATACGGTAAATGATAATATTCTGATAGAGTAAGAAGTTTAAGTTCCTGCTTTTCTGTCAAATAAACTTTCTTTCTAAAGAGTCCCATATGTGTATCTCCAATTTATAAAATATATTATATTTAAATTTCACTAAATTAGCAAATGAAATTTAAATATAATAGCCCCGAAGGGCTATTTAAGTTAAGAAGACATCTTAGCTTTAAGAGCTGGGTGAGGATCGTACCCCTCTAAATGGAATGACCAAGCTGCTGTATTATTTTCTAATAAATCGTAAAGATCTACAAACTCTGGCATTACTAGAGTTGGCAGAGGGCGTGGCTTGCGTTTTACCTGTTCTTCTACCTGTTCCATGTGGTCATTATAGATATGAGTATCACCACCACTAAAGATAAGATAACGAGGTCTTAATCCTGTCAGTTTTGCTAATATATGCGTTAATAAAGCATAACTAGCAATATTGAAAGGTAAACCGAGGAAACAATCCACAGAGCGTTGTGTCCATTTAAGATCTAGGTATCCATCGTTACTTACATAGCACTGGAAGCCGTAGTGACAAGGTGGTAATGCCATTTTATCAAGTTCAGCTACGTTCCACGCAGAAACTAGATGTCTGCGGCCATGAGGATTATTCTTGAGTCCTTCAATAAGTTCTAGAATCTGATCTCGCCCACCAAAGTTACGCCACTGTTTACCATATACTGGTCCTAGATTACCCTTATCATACCCCATACTTATAGCTTGGTCTTCATAATTTGGAGTCCAGATGGTCCACTGTCCTTCGTCACGACCAAATGTGAATACACGTAGATCATGAAGATTTGTAGATCCAGATAGGAACCATAATAGTTCTCCTACTACTGATTTCCAGGCCAGGCGTTTAGTAGTTACAGCCGGGAACCCTTCACGTAGATCGAACTTAGCGTAGGAATCAAAAATTGAAACTGTGCCTGTTCCTGTACGGTCATTACGGGGTTCACCTAGTAAAATTACATCTGTCAAAATTTTTAAGTATTGTTGCATTAATAAGTAACCAATTCCTGTACAAATCGCAGGCTGTTATCACTGTTTGCGCCAACTGCATAGACTAATCGAGTGGATTCATAGTTATAATCCAGTATCATACTATCTAGGTGTATATCTGCCTCTAGCTTCTGTTCGCTAAAGATTGTAGATACAAAAGCACTTTCTATATGTCCATGCTGGTACATTTCTAGAAGAAGATTAGCTCCGCCTAGAACTACTGTTTGCTGATCTTTTAGGAAAGTAGGTAATGTATCACCTATCATTGATATGGGAGTGTAAATATCATGTGTAATATCGTCTGGTAGTGGACGATCAGCACGAATAAATAGGTCAGAAGCTCCAATCATACGTTCCCTAACGGCGTATGGAAGAGCTAAATAAGTACCAGCACCAATGATGATGTTATCTGGATTCAACACGTCCAGTTGAGAATAGAAAGCATTCAGTTCTTCTTTAAAAGAACCCCAGGGAAGCTTACCTCGGAGGCCGAACTCCCCATTCGGCCCAACTGCATACATTGCTGTAATCATAGGAAATCTCCAAATTCATTGCCCAGATCTTTCAGAGTATCAGTAGAGGTCTCAGTTACCTGACCTACACGGTAAGCTGCACCAATCTGGATTTCTTGTGGAGCAGGCTGTAGAGAAGTAGTATCCAACCAGTTCATGATCCACGGAATAGGGTTTTTGGTGATTACCGGCAGATTACTTGGCCATTCTACACCGATGTGCATAAATGCATTACGCCCCACAAAGTACAGATATTCTTCTAGAAGTTCTGCATTCAAGCCAATCAGACTACGACCTTTGAAAATGAAATGACCCCATTCAATTTCAGTTTTCAGAGTTTTCAGGAGCTGTGCTGGTGCTTTAGCCACTGCTTCATCCACCAGATCTTTGTCAAACTGCTGGAACATAATCTGGATGATTGCTTTGGACATCTGAGTGTGCAGAGCTTCATCTTTAGCGATTAATTGCAGATTTTTAGCAATACCTTGCAGAATATCGTTCTCTGCTAATGCAAAGGTACATGCAAAGGATGCGTAAAACTGCATTGCTTCCAGACCGTAGATCGCAAAGTAAGCATCTAATAGCTTAGCCTGAGTTTCACGTTTAACTTCAGGGAACTCAGTTTCTGGATATGTATTGTCGCCACGATGATCGCGTACTGCGATGAAATACTGACCTAACTGGTACAGTTCATCGAATAGTTCAACAGAATCAGCGATGCGTGCGAATGCTTCTTGGTTTTTGGTTACAGAATCAATAAATTCTGCTGGATCAGTTAGCACATTACGAATAATATTGCTATAAGCACGACTATGCAGATCTTCGAAGTAGCTCCACTGTTTGAGCATACCTTCTAGTTCTGGACGACTTACAAGCGGCATAATAGCTGCTTCCGGGGCACGACTGATAAAGGAATCAGTTTGAGTCTGCCATGCTAAGTTCAGGAGTGTAATTTCCTGAATTTCACGTGGGAGATTAGGCCATTGTTTCTTATCTGCTTCCAGACTGATTTCAGTTTCAGTCCAAAATTGAGAGCGTTGCAGAAGTGCCAGACGTTCTAGTTCTGGATGTGCTACACGTACATAATCTGCGATACCGAGAGAATCGCCCAGGAAAAGATCAGCGTTAGTATGATCCCAATTCAGGTTTAGTAAAGTAGTCATTGATTTTCCTCTTTCTCACTATTTCAGGAATATTATAGCAAATCTGGTAGCGATTAGCAAGTAAAATTTCAAAGAAAAAGGAGACCCGAAGATCTCCTTGTTTTTATTAAATAGTACAACCACCGGATGCACAACCGGCTGCTTCTTCACCAGCTCCTCCACCATTCGCAGTGTTAAAGTTAGCGTAATACCAGGTTTTTATGCCATACTTAACCGCAGTCATAAAGTCACGAACTACTACTGGGCCAGGGATGATCTCATTCTCGAATTTAGAGTAATCATAATACATCTGGAAACTCGATGACTGATTCAAGAATTTTTGGTAAACGGCGTTCCACTTGATCCACTCAGTGCGATCAATATCATAGGCCAGTTTATAGCTCATGAGAGTATCCCAATCGGTTGCACCCGGGGCAATTGCAATTACTTTATTCACTGCACTACCCTTGATAGATACAATCTTACGAGGTGGTTCAATAGAGTTAGTAACCCCTAACAGAACGGAGGAACTTTCTCCCGGCATCTGTGCAGTCAGAACAGAGTTACGCATACCGTATTTCAGAATATCTGCACGCAGAGATTCCCAATCCATTTCTAGGCCTACTGATACCAGTTCATCAACAGTTTTCTTGTATGTGTCGATTACCAGAGTTCCTTTAGATGGTTTAGTACGATCGAACCATTCACATGCACCCTGCTCTTTGGCTAGACGTACAGAGGCTTTATGCAGGAAGTAGGACAATTTTTCAGCTTCACGATGAATCCAGTTACGGGCTTCAATACCTTCATAAGCCAGACCTTCTGCTGCCATTGCACCCGCTGCGTTCATTAGGCCAATACCAACATTACGACGTTTCTTAGCCGTATATTCCATAGTTGGGAACGGATAATCCTGAATTTCAATAATTGTATCAACGAATTTCAGGAGGATGTAGCAAGTTTTTTCCCACTCAGCCAGAGATTCCATGCGCCCAAGTACAACACCCCCTAAGTTACACAGAGATACTTCACCAATATCCTCCGGCTTCATTTGATCAAGCTGCTCTTTTGTCTTGTACAGCTCTGTAATGTGATGGAACGGGCGTGTAGGCTGAGTAATTTCAACACAAAGGTTTGTCATACGGATCGGATCAAGGAAGTTACCGTGACGATTAGATTCCCCGATGTGATGAGCATACATACGTCCTGTTTCCATTCGGATACGTAGCCAAGTATCTAGGATTTCTTTTGCAGAGACTTTAGGAGCTGCTGGAACTGTTTTTCCTTCGTGGTCGATCTTTGTAAGAGATGCCACACGTTTCTCCGCTGCCACGTAGATTTCTTCAAATTTAGCCTCGTCATCACTATAAAACGCTTCATGAACTTCTGGAGCATAGAAGTATGACATTAGCGTAATATCTTCGTTTTTCAGATAACGTTTTAACAAAAGATTGTTAAAGCTCAGAGAATAATCCATCTTATCGATTTTATTCTCATCTGTAGCACGTTGTTGCTTAACCTGCATCAATTGAATGATTTCAGGGTCGAAGTATGGATAAGACACTGTAGCAGAACCACCACGAGTTTGCTGAGTATTGGCCTTTACTGAGCGGTCAATGTGTCGATAATATGGCAGTTTTCCGGAATGCGGGAATGCCCCATTTCGCACCGGATCAGCAATTGATCGGCTTTCAAGATGATACCCGATTCCCGCTCTGGCTGCGACCATTTTGAAGACGATGTGCTCGGCGGTGTCGATTGAATCCAACGTGTCAGTGGAATCCACGAGGCAGCAACTAGCAAATCCACGGTCACTAGAGCGCAGACCAACCAGTGGCGGCGTAGGAACGTTGATTTTGTGGAGTGACATTGCGTTGTAGAGGTCGATTGCATCTAGAATTGTCCAGTTAGGTTGAGATAGCATCGCCATTGCCATACCCATGTAGGCAAACTGCGGAGTTTCATAAATTTCACCAGTGGCTATGTTACGACGGGAATACTTATCAAAGAACTGCTTCAGTCCACCACTAGTAAAAAGACGGTCACGATCATGGTTGATAACCTGATTCAGAGCTTCAAATTGCTCATCGGTAATCCATGCACTCATGTCTTCCCATGCACCTACGCTAACCATATGGTCGTGGAAGAAGCGCAGAGAAGGCGGTTCGAAAGAGTCATAAAGACGTTTACGCATTTGCGCAAGACGTAATTCCTTTGCGGGCACATCATATGCTGGGTTATCTTTGATAAGACTTTCAGCAGCCTTAATTAATGCGTCCATCAGAGTATCGGAATCTACAACCCCTTTAGGTAGAGTTTTTTGAGCAGCCATAGTAATGGCTGACCAACTTACATCAACTGTTTTGCAACCATACTCTGCCCAACCATTGAGTTTTTCAGGAGCAAAGTCTTCTACAGTACCGTCACGTTTAATTACTTTTTCAATGCGATGGCTCATTTGGCTTTCCTTTTTATAGTTATCAGGATTTAAGGAATATTCTACTTTATTATCGGTCATTAGGCAAATAAAATTTTCTGATAGAAAAGGCCCGAGTATTTTCATACCCAGGCCCTGTATATTACCAGTCTAGCTTTTTAGCTTGTTCAATTACTTTAGCTCTAGCTACTTCTTTTAATAGAATATCTATAGAGGTGCTTAGCTCATTATAATTGAATGGTTTATTTGGATTTGAGGTTACAATTTTCCACGCTAGGGTTGTCTTAGGACTTTCTTCCCCTTCCTTACGTGTAATCATATTAGCAGCACTCAGTGAAGTACGATGTATTTTAGTTTTACGGCTCAGATGAACGACGTTTCCCATATTACACCTTCCCCATGTCTTTAAAAATATCATAGAATGCTTTAGACTCAACAGAACGAACGTTATCAATCAATTCGATCATTGAGAAGGGGGCATTTTCGTATTTCTCATAGACCTCCATAAGGAGTGCTAGACCTGAGTCACCTTTAATGTCTTTCTGAGCTATATCTCCGCAGATAATTAAACGGCAGTCTTGTCCTACACGAGTTAGGAGACAAATCATTGCCTCAACGGAAATATTCTGAGCTTCATCGACAATTACATAGGAGTTGTTGAAAGTTCTGCCACGAGCATGTTCTACAGCCAAAAATTTAATTTTCTGACGTTCGACATATCCCTTATAGGCATGATCACCGATGGCCCATTTCATACCATCAGCTATTGGCTCTAACCAAGGCTCTAGCTTTTCCGCTAGATCACCAGGAAGCATACCAAGAGACTTACCTAGAGGTTCATTAGGACGTACGAGGATCACTTGCTCAATATCTGAGTGAATGTCTACGAGTTCCTGAGCTGCAAGAACAGACGGAATAAAGGTTTTACCAGTACCTGGTTCACCAATACCAACAGTCACTGTGTTGTTCTTGATCATATTGATATATGATTTTTGCTCACGGTTTTTACCTACTAGGGATTTAGCAACTGGGTTAGCGTAATCATTAGAAAAATCAGCCTGAATTACGTTATTCTCATACTTGTTGCCACGCTTTCTTGAACCATTGCGGTTCTCTCTTTTTTGACGTGCTTTTCCCATAAATAACACTCCTATAGTGTACTTCTCTAACAGAGGATCAACAAAAAGATCTTGTTTATCAACTTACAAATATATTATAACAAGGTTTACAGCAAAAAGCAAGTATAATTTTAAATAAACCTATGATATTGCTTTTAAATAAAAAATTTACTTGCTTATAAAGGTAGAAATATGATACTAGATAATCATTTATTTATACGCGAAATATTACAGTATTAGATGGCGAAAGAAAATTTTAATTGACATAGTGGATAATGTTTAGTATAATAGGTGTAAAAATTCTGTGGAGAAGTGGAATGCCGAAAAAATTAACTCAAGAAGAAGTAGATAAATGCCTAGCCGAGCGTGGTTTTACTATGGTGGATAAGCCATATCAAAATTCTAGGTATAGGCATACGTATCAGTGCGAATACGGTCATCAATGGACAGCTAAATTTGACGCCATTAGGAATGGAAAGACTAAGTGTCCTACTTGCTCTATTAGTAGCCGTAAACTAGATATTGATAAAATTAATACTATATTACAGGACAGAGGTATTACATTGTTGAACGGCTATAAAAATAGTGCTGATATAAATACTAAATTTAGGTGTGTTTGTGGTCATGAGTGGGCTACTACACTTAATAGTATAATTAATAGAGGTAGTGGCTGCCCATCTTGTGCTGCTAATAAACAGAAACTTAGTGTTAATACTATAAATGATCGTCTTGCTGCCAGAAATATCAGAATAGTGGGTGAGTATAGTAATGCGAATACTAAGACCGCCTTTCTTTGTGGTGCAGGGCATAGGTGGGAAGCTACTCCAGGATCTGTATTAAGAGGGAACGGTTGTCCTTACTGTAGTTATAGAGATTTAGAAAGTACTAAGATATATGTTATGCATAGCCCCTCACACGGAGTTAAAATAGGTAGATCTAACAATCCAGAGCGTAGACTTCTACATATTAGATCTAGTAGCCACCTTATTGATTTGGAAATAATTAAAGTATTTGAAATTGGAGAGTATAGTAGTGCAGTTCGAATAGAAAAATTAGCCCATAACTACTTTAAAGAGCAGAATTGCCAGTACAAAGATTTTGACGGCGCTACGGAATTCTTCAATATTGAACCAAAAGTAGCTATAAAGTTTATCGAGGAAATAATCAATGACAGAGAATGAATTAATTGAGAATTGCAAAGGTCTGCTCACTCTAACTGCGGATAAGGATTTACAGCATAATAATGCTAATAAGCCTAGTGAGATGTTCCATACTCAAAGAGACTTATTAGCTGGGGAAGTTAACAAGTATTTAGTATCGCAAGAGTTACCTAAACACCTGTTAGACGCCCATAATCTAGGTAAGATACACATTCATGATATGGATTACAGAGCACAGGGGTACACTAACTGTTGCTTAGTAGACCTTGGTAGCATGCTGAAGAATGGTACTAAAATTGGTAATGCAAATATTGAAACTCCTAAATCCATAACTACTGCATGTGCAATCACTGCTCAGATTATTGCCCAAGTATCTGGTGCTCAGTATGGTGGCACCTCTATTGATCGTATCGATGAGGTTTTAGCCCCATATGTCAGAAAGTCTTATGATAAGCACCTGGGTCGTGGTCTACGTTGGCTCAAGGATGAAAGGAAAGCTGCTGTATATGCTACTGAACTTACTGAAAAAGAGTGTTATGACGCATTCCAAGCCCTAGAGTATGAAACTAATTCATTATTTAACTCTAATGGACAGACTCCTTTTGTTACGCTTGGCTTTGGGCTAGGACAGGGGTGGGAGGAAAGGATGATTCAGAAAGCCATCCTCCAAAACCGTATTAAAGGTTTAGGTGCTGCTGAGTCAACCCCTATCTTCCCTAAACTAGTATTCTCAGTTAAAGAAGGGTTAAATAAAAATCCAGGCGACCCTAACTACGATATAAAACAGCTAGCACTTGAGTGTTCTGCTACCCGTATGTACCCGGACTATTTAAGTTACGAGAAAGTTGTAGCTGTTACTGGTGATTTTAAAGCACCTATGGGTTGTCGTAGCTTTTTATCTGCTATCCCCTCCGGAGAAATTGCAGGGCGCAATAATTTAGGTGTAGTGTCTATTAATCTACCTATGGTTGCTGCTGAGGCAGATGGGGTTTTTGAAGATTTCTGGGATATTCTGGACAAATATGTGGATGAGGCTTTTGAAGCTCATGATTTTTTCTTAAATAGACTTAAGAAAGTGAAGGCTAAACAAGCCCCTATTCTTTATATGCACGGGGGGTTTGGTGTGCGTTTAGATGGGGAAGAGTATGTATGGCCTATTTTTGAGGGTAGATCTTCTGTATCTCTTGGATACATTGGGGTCTATGAGATGTGCCAAATAATGTTTGGTCTACCACAAACCCATAGGGATTGTATTGAATTTACAGAGGAAGTTCTCACTCACCTAAAAAATCGTTGCGAAGTTAAAGCTAATGAGACTAATCTTGGGTTTAGCTTGTATGCTACTCCTAGTGAGTCTCTATGTAATCGTTTTAATAAATTACTAGAACGTAGGTTCCCAGAGTATTCTTGGTTAACAGATAAAGGCTATCTTACTAATAGTCACCATTTGGACGTAAGAGAGAAAGTAGCCCCAGATACTAAATTTGAGTACGAAGCTCATTTTACCAAAATAGCTAATGGTGGTAATATATCATTTGTGGAACTACCTCAAATGAAAAAGTTCCACAAAGCTCTTGAGTATGTGGTGGATAAGGGGCTAGAATGTAGCCATTATATTGGTGTTAATATACCAATTGATGAGTGTTTCAACTGTGGATATATGGGTGAATCTGTTGCTTCTGAACGTGGGTTTGTATGTCCGAGTTGTGGATCTGAAGAAATAGAGGTTACACGTAGGGTTTGCGGGTACCTGGGATCCCCAGGCAGTAGGCCTTTCAATTCTGGGAAACAAAAAGAAGTGCTTGGTAGAGTAAAACACTTAAATCTTAAGTAAGCTAATCAGCCGGGTTGCTAGTCGACCTGGCTTTTATTTTATTTGCTTTCAGCCAAAAATTTATATATAATAGATTTATAAATTTGAGAGGAGAAAGCTATGAGCGAGTTGCTTCCTAAAGTAGATGTCTCCCATCTTGGGGAGCCTAGTGAAGAACGTAAGGCTCTAGATTGGTTGGGTGGATTTGATTATCGTCGTGTTGTTGCAACATGGAATGATAAGAAAGTTAAGAAGTTTCGGGTACATTATGTAGGTAAAGACAAGTGGCTCTGGATTGATTATGAAGAATCAAAGGGGTCTACTAAGGCTGTGAAAATTTATTGTATGTATGGGTATTATTATGCTCACTGTGATAATAATGAATTTACAGTACAGAACTAAGGAACAAGAATGAAAAACGTAAAACATCTTAAATATCGCTTAATTTACAACGGACGTATGGAAACAGAAGATCTGGCCCAATTAGCTATTAATTCTAATGAGGTTACAGTGCGTGCGCTGGCAATTGAAAAGTTGCGTGCTTCTTATGAAAATCGTGTTATGGAACTAGAGGAGAAAATTTATGGACTTCTTGAATCAGAATCTAAAAAGTAATCCAGAAAACATGCTTATTGAGCAATGGAACTTTGGTTATAATGCTGGTGTAGCTACTTGTATTGCTAGATTGGATATGCTTATTAAGCAAGAAAAGGTACGCCCGGAGGAAGCAATTTTACTCCGAAATATTATCGAAGGATTTAAGCAAGGAATCGTATAGTGCGTAGATTAATTATTATTAGCGGTGCAGGTTTGAGTGTTGAAAGTGGTGTACGAGCTTTTCGTACTGATACTGCTAGTGGTAAAGCATTGTGGGATGATTATGATCTAGAAGAAGTATGTAATATTCATGCCTTTCGTGGTAATTTTTATCATAAAACCCATATGTTTTACAACAAACGTCGTGAAGAGCTAAAAACTGTTGAACCCAATCTTGCACATTTGCGTATTGGTGAATGGTATAAACAATATCCAGGTCAAGTAGTAAACTTGACTACCAACGTTGATGACCTTATTGAGCGTGCTGGCGTTCCACATAGTGACATTCTGCACATTCATGGATATTTAAAAGAGGTTGTTGTAGCGGATAACTACAATAGTAGTAATAAACGGATTATTGATGTAGGATACAATTCTATTGATCCAGATGATTATAAATGGGTTAAACCTAATGTAATCTTCTTTGGAGAGCATGCTCCAGCATATGCGGAGATGTACAATGTTTTTGATGGTATTACCAGTCAAGATATGATCATTGTGGTTGGTTGCTCTAACCAAGTAATTAACTTCTACTGGGAATTATTTCCTGTTCTTAATTTGACTGCTGCGAAACTTATGGTTGTTAACTACTATGATAGTGCCCTAGCGGCGGAACCGGGCTATCAAGGTATGACTCGTAGTGAGATGTACCAGTTGGAAGAACGCGGTATCCCTTACTGGAGTAAAGGTGCGGTAGATGCTTTCAGCGATCCTGATTTTATTGCTCGTGTAGAAGCTCATTTAGAGGGTAGACCTTATGTGTCCGGAAATAAGTAATACTCCAATTATTTTTCTAGACATTGATGGGGTGCTCAATTCGAGCATCTCCCACCATCACGCACCTGATGATGAAAAGATTTTCTTTGGAAGTGACTGGGTTTTCAAACCGCTTCTCAAGGCTTTTCAGGATTTTATTCGTCCTTCTCCGATAATGATTGTTGGAGTATCATCTTGGTTCTCTGTCAGAAATGAGATGGAGAACGTTCAGATTATGACCGGATTAGGTCTTATCGATCGTTTTCTTGGTACAACAGATTTTACTGGGGGTGGATTATCTAGGGGTAATTCTGTTCTTCGCTTCGTTGAAAAGCATAAGCTCAAACATTGGTGTGTGCTGGATGACGCCGGTGCTATGATGTATCAGTATCCAACGGTTATAGTCAATGGTAGAACTGGAATAAATCTTCAAGATTTAAGAGCTGTTAGCTATATGTTAGAATTTAGTCCAGATCTTGAAATGTGTAAAGCCCTACAACAATTTAAGGTGTAAATATGTTCAATAATGTATTCTCTAAAGAGGCTAACCCAATTTTGGTTAACTTTTGGCGTACTCTCCCAGCTAGCCTGTATAATGAGGCTATTAACTCCTTGAAAATATGGTGTGAGAATAACGAAATCTCCTTTGCTTTTAAAGATGATATTGGTGAGGCTCCCTGTATTGGTTTAATTGTGCAGGTAGAGGAGGGTCTTGAAGAGATTGTGGGCTGGAAAGAGTTAGATGAAATGGGCTTGGTTTTTGCGTTAAATTATAAGCTGTTTATGCCTGCTAAGCATCGCCTCGTTGTTAACCATAAAACTAGTGAATCTCCTGGTTTTCAGGTTAATGAACGTTATGGTTGGTCTTACTCACCGGAAGAGGTAAATGATGGTATCCAGAAACTTCGTCGTTTTGGTTATCAGATTCCTGGCTTAACTGCCTAAGGGGGCACAATGGAACAAGTATATTGGCGTCAGATTGATCCTAGTTTGGTGAAGCGTGCGGAGAAGCTGCTACAACGTTGGTTGGGGGTAAGACAAGCCTCCTTCACTTTTCCGGAGCAGCAAATAGACGATCCCTGTATTGGTGTTTTCCTATCAGGCTACGCTAGGGAATGGGAATTGGATTGGAATGAGTTATCTGCTATGGGTTTAATTGTTGCACTAAATTTCTCTTTGTTCCATCCACGTGGTTTGGCTATATGTCGTGTGCCTGATGACGGTTGTTCGCCCCATCTTTTACAGGTGGAAGATGATATTTGGGAGTACACTCCAGATATTCTCAAAGAAGCCAAAGAACAATTAAATCGTGTTGGGATTTATGTTCCGGGATTAAATGACTAGTGATTTTTATTAGCTGAAATTTGTAATCCGGGCTATTATTGCTCGGATTATTACATAATCTTTCCAGTCGATTGACAGTCAAAATAAATTGTCGTTGACAATTTGGATGGATTATGTAATAATATATGTATTGGAGGTGAGGATGTCATTCACACAGCAAGAACTTTTAGATAACTTCCGATATGAAGATGGTAAGTTATTTAGAACTACAGGAAGAAATGCAGGGAAAGAATGTTGTGTTTCTACGGGTAATGGATATTATCGTATATCTCTAGGGAATAGGACTATGCTTCGGCATAGAGCAATATTTTTAATGCATCATGGATACTTACCTGATTTAGTAGATCATGTGAACACTATAAAAGGTGATGATCGTATTGAAAATCTTAGAGAGCAGACAGTATCCGGTAATCTAAGAAATATCAAATATAAGAAAGGAATGCATGTTTATCCTTCTGGTAGTAAGAACTGGCAAGTAGTATTTACTATTAACCGTAAACGGATAGTTAAAGGAACATATGACAACTATGAGGTTGCATGTTCTATGGCCAAGATGTTTAGAGGTCAATTATACGGTAAGGAATCAATCCAGTAAAATTTCATTTGCAAGGGAGTATTATTTTATAGTATAATATTCCCATAAATGAGAGACATTAGTAAAAATTGATTTTGCTAATTTTTCTTGTTTACAATCCGCGATACGGAACAGTTAGGCTGCCCCATTAAGGGTTGTTTTAACTGTTACGTGTTAGTTTTTAAGCAAATAATTAATAGAATACTTAGCGATCTGCGTCCCGTAGGAACCCTGGTAAGGCCTCGAAGCAACCTAGATAGAGGTGGTTGTGAAGTGAGACGGGAGGAGTGAAAAACTCCGAGACGTGATTCTGTAAGTTATATTGCATCTAGTATGAGCTAGTATATGAAGCATTAGGTGAGCAAATCTGGCTTAGCGGCCATCCTCAAGGATTTGTGCGGTATAGCAAAGCAGCAGCGCAGCGTGAAAGTGGAAGTTGCCACCCCACTTCAGTATTTGCAATTAATTTGTTGAGAAATTGACAGTAACAGTTGTTCTATTCTTTCTGAATAGTCCTAAAGAAAACTTATTTCATTTCCAACACAGGAGTATTGTTGTGTTCTCAATCCTACAAGGTCATGCAGGATTTCATCGCGATTTAGCTACAGGCAATTGGCGAGAAGTTAAAGCAGAAGACTATCTTTTTGCTAAAAGATTTTCCTCAAAGCATCCTGAAGGTAAACCAGCTTCAATGCCCTTCAAGTTTGATGTAATTGATGAAGTTGATCCTCAAACCCTAGTAGAAATGCTTCCCCTTATGAGACGTTTAACGTCTGACCCTCATATCGTTGCGGTACGAGGTCGATGTCTTGCACCTAAAAATAATGTGCGACGTAAGAAGGGCAACTTTAATGTATCTAACCCAAGTCATATAATTGCAATGGACGTGGATGGTATTGTAGATACAGGTGGTTGTAACAAGTTTGATCTTGTTGGCATGGCTCGACATATTATTAGGATGTTAAATAGTATTAGTGAGGATATGTTTCCTCTTGATGCAGGGTTTATCGCTCATGCATCGTCTTCGGCTGGGCTAAAACCAGGTATCCGAATGCACTTAATACTAGAATCTAATGTTAAAGTAACTCAGGGTCAAATCAAATTCTTATTTACATCTATCAACGAAAGTAGTAGACAAAAGTATGGCTTTGATATTGCCGACTTAGCTTATTACTCTTCCGTACAGCTCCACTATTTTGCAGATCCGTTATTTATCGATGGTATAGTAGATCCGTTTAAAGCGGAGGGTGCTTCACGTCTGGTATTTGTTAAGGGTTCTAAAGTAAATTTACCCAATAATCTGGTTGACTATGAAACAACTAGAGGTGAGTTTAAAGAGGAGTTTTACTCTTTACTCGACCAAATTAAAGGTAAAAAAGCTGCCTCTGATAAAGTAGAAGAAACCATCAGCGAGTTAGAAGAAGCCGAGGATGGAGTGTATCTACGTATTATTCCTAAACTCTATCACAGAGCTTTAGAGGATGGTGTTGATTTTGCATGGCTAGAAAAAGAAATCCGCCCAGCCTTATCAGAATATATTGCAACTAAAGATAATAGTCGCAATATTCAAGATTACTTTAATAACGGTCGTAAGCAGGCTCTGAAAGCATTTGTTAATAATTCTAAACGTGATATACCTGATGTTTTAAAAGGTATTCCACTTAAAAAGCTAGAAACTAACTCTCTAGAAACTGATAACTTCTTGAAATTAAATACTGTACCACCAGAAGGTTATATGACTTTTGTAAAAGCAAGTCTAGGTACAGGTAAAACTACAGCGGTTGTGCGTTGGTTGGATTCAGGAGTTATTAAAGGTAATTTCTTAGCAATTACTAATACTCGAGCACTGGTATCTTCAAATGCTAAGAAATTTAGTGCAGGACAATATGATAAGTCTGTAGATATGCTTAATTTTAAGCGTGGTGCTATTGACCGTATGTCCACAACTATTCACTCTTTGCATAAGTTCAAGAGTTTTATTGGTCAAATTGATGCAATCTTTATCGATGAATGTGATGCTGTAATGAATGACCTATTATTCGCCCCGGTTGTTAAACAACGTCGTGAATGTATTCAGGTTCTTCGGGATATTCTTGCAACTGCAAAAATCATTATATTATCTGATGGGGATATTAGTGCAGAAACAATTGAAGCATATGGTTCTTTGATTGAATTTGATAAACCTGTTGCGTTTTATAATCATCATCGTAAGATGCTGTCAAAAGCTCATGCTTATGAGTTCCCTGATGAATCCAGTATTTGGGTTGCACTTCAGACTTCTCTAGAGATGAGTGAGAAATCTATCCTAGTATCTGACTGTGGGCCAGATGAACTGAATGAGAAGGGCATGGCGTTGCGTCGTAATACGGGTACGTTAGTTAAGGAAATCCATTCAAATTCTACGTCTGATGTGGATATTAGACGTATCCTGGATTACACAACTAATGAGTTAATTGACCAACAAATTGATTGCTTATTATGTAGTCCATCCGTAACGAGTGGTGTTGACTTCAACTATTTTGATAACGTATTCGTTATTACTAGAACCTCAAACCAAGCGCCAAACATGCGTTTTCAAGCAATCAGGCGCGACCGTGGTGCTCAGAATATCTATTATTTTATTGATAAATCCACTAGTGGATTCTCCGCAGGTTCTGAACAATATAATATTGATGAAGGTTGGCTGGAGTTAGCACAGCAATTATACGCACGTCGCAGAGAGCTGGAATCTAGGAACTATACTAGTACTTTACGTTATTACTTGCTTGATCAAGGTGCAACTATTGATATTTTCAGCGAAAGCTGGGGAACTATTGAAGGTGCTGGTAAAGAGTACACAGAAGAGCGAATCAAAGCTATTCTGCATTCAACTCCAGATTATTGTGCTCCACGTCATGCGGATGCGTATGAAGCTAAACTACTTCTTGTTCGCTATTATCATCTTGAGTCTATTAAAGATGTAACAGTTGAGCATGTTGAACAATATATCAAAGATAAGCCGAATGATCGAGCTGCATTCTTCCATAAGATGCACGAGATGTTCTGGGAAGATATTAAGAAGTGTTCAAATGTAACTATTAAACCATTCATAGAAGCTCTGAAAGGTAAGAAGAAAGACTTCTTCCTTAAAACAGGTCAGAGTGCTAACCCAAAATATGCTAGAATGTATCTTGGTATGATGGGTATTGGTAAGGATATGAACACTGAAAATATTGTAGACTGGTACAGAACCTATTGTAAAATCGAGTGTATGCCAATCCCGTATAAGTTTATGACTGATGAGGAAAAACATATGCATGATGAAGCAATGTCAGAGCTAGGTGCTAGAAATGACAGTGAAGAATAAAAAATGGGAAACAAGGAAGTTTCCAGTAAAAGAACGTAAAGTTTCTGTTTACGATACTTCGGAAAAGCTATGTAGGGTGGTACCGCACAGACTAGCTGGCATCCCTAACATATCCGAGTGGTTACTTAAACAACGGAGGACTAACGTATCTCTTCGCATAGGGTTTGAATTAGATAAAGTATATGCTGAACTTTCTTCTTTGCTCAAGGAATCGTAAAAATTTATTTGCATAGTGCAAAAAATTTCTGTATAATAGATTCATAAATTTGAGAGAGGAGTTTAAATATGGCTGGTTCTCGCAGAAAGAAACATATCCATGAAATCCCTGATGAAGTCTTTAAAAAGGTTATAGAGCATCTGGAGAACGGTGGTACTAAGAAAGCAGCATGTGAAATGCTCGGCGTATCATCCAATCCAACTATGGAAAGGATGATTGAAGAATGGCAAGATCGCCAAATTCAAGTTGCCGAAATGAAGAAAAAGAAACGTGGCACACTTATTGAAGGCATCGAGTTAGCTAACGTTATTGAACAGTATTTATCTGGTGATTCTTTTGAGGAGATTGCAGATCGTAATTATCGTTCTGTAGCAATGATTAAATCTGTTTTGGAACGATATGGTGCTCTACTTCGTTTGAACGATATTGTAGATCCGTTGAATCCTCCGATTATTCCTGATGATGCTGTAGCAGAAGAATTTGCAGTTGGTGAGCTTGTTTGGGTTCCTGGATACCAGTGTATTGGTGAAATCAAAAAAGCAATGGATAATCCTGTTGGTTGCTACCGTGTATGGCTTCTATCAGAAGGCAAACAACAGAACGTCCATTATATGAATTACGAGCTGGCTTCTGTTAAACATCTAGAAAAGTTAGGGGTTGACGTAAAATCTCTGGGGTATAAATGGACTCGTGAAGAAATTATTACGTTGATTAACGAAGCTGTTAAGGCTGCCCTGAAACTTGATAAAGAAAAAGGAAAACGCCGTGAGTAAGCTAACAGATTTGCTGAAAGCTGGGGACGTAAAATATCTCCAGCGAGATTGCTGGAAAAACGATAAAAACTTTATGCTTCTTTTTGAGTTTAATGTTGACAATGATACCATCAAAAGTTTTGCACCATTGCCCACAGGTATTTTTGAAAATTTTAAACGATCACATAAGCAAGATGTAGAGTTAACTTTAGAAGAAATTCTAGCGGATGATTGGGAGATTGTTGAGCTAGATGTGTAGCAATTACCGAAAAATTTCAGTTGCTTAATCCTATAATTCTTGATATAATATTCTCATAGTTTGAAAGAACTATTCTGTTTAATTCTTAATTAAGGAAATATAAAATATGACTACTCCTACTCAGTGGACTGATGAACTGTTCGAAAAAATGTCTTCCGAATACGTTGCTCGTATGGAGCAATTCCCAGAGGATGAACGTCCGGGTGTTAGTATGGAAATTGTTAGCGAAATTGCCCAGGAAAATGGTGTAACTCCGAACGGTTTTCGTATGAAGCTAACTAAAGCAGGTGTGTATATCAAGAAAGCTGCTGGCTCCGCTTCTAAATCTAGCGCATCTACTGGAGAAAAAGCTTCTGGTGGTTCTCGTACTTCCAAAGCCCAAGCTCATGCCGACCTTCGCTCAGCATTCTCTGATGCTGGCCTAGCACCAGATTTTCTGGATGATGCAATTATCGACAAACTGACCGGTAAAGCAGCCGCTCATCTGGCAGAAGCAATCCGAGCTATCACTAAGTAATTTTTAGATAAATCCACCAACAAAAGGAACTACAGTTATGACCAAAGCTGAAATTATCGCACAATGTGAAAAATTTGGTGAGTTTTATCTTCATTACGAGAAACTTCGTCAGAAAGGAACCACGTACCTTCAGGGTACAATGGAATTTGATCCAGCCCAAGATAAATATCTGGCTGAGCGTATTAAACGTGAACGTATTCGTAAAGCGAAAGATGATGAGATCCTTGTCTTCTCTCGTACTAATGATAGCTTCCGTTTTATTCCTGTCGAGAAAGTCCGTCGTGTGACTAGCCTCCAATCAGAGTTAGATCGTGCTTCTCCAGTAGGCCGATAAGAAACCAATTAGCCCCTATATGGGGCTTTTTGTGTATTTGGGATATGTAAATGAGCGAACAGGTAAATCAAAACTATGAAGGACACGTTGATGACCAGTCCATCATACTTTGGGAGAAGGAGGGAGAACAAGTAAGATTAACAGTATCTGAATTTCGTGGGAATCTATACATGGGTATTCGTTACTGGCTTCTTGATATTAATGATGAATGGTTTCCAACGAAATCTGGCTTCTCTTTTCCTTACACCCTAGAAACAACATCACAGCTTTTCTACGCGTTTACACAGATTCTTAGCGAATCTGAGGTTTTGCATGAAGTACAGAAACGAGCTGAAGAACTCAAAGCCAAGAATGCCTAGTTCTTGGCTTTTTCTTTATAAATGTATTTGCTTTCAACTCAGTTTTGTTATATAATATTTACATAAATTAATGAGAGATATAAATAAATGACTAATGTAAAAGAATTTATTAAACGCTGTCAAGAAGCATATTATCAAGGCATGTCTTTAATCTCTGATGAGGAGTATGATTGCCTGGTAAAACGCTTCCCGTTAGAAGAAGAGATCGGGCCTAAGGGCGATATTCCACACCTATATCGTATGTATTCTTTACAGAAAGTTTATTATAATCGTGGAGATAAACCCCCATTTAACCCGTTAGGTCAAGTAGAAACTGATAAGTTAGATGGCTGTGCAATTTCTCTGTTATATATTAACGGCGAATTTGTTCAAGCACTAACTCGTGGTAATGGTATTCTGGGAAATGATGTCACAAGCAACGTAAGATTGCTGAACATCCCTAAAAAGATTTCCCAAAAAGTACCTACTCAAATCACTGGTGAAGTTTTAATTACAAAAGAAGTAGAAAATAAACGTAACTTTGCCTCTGGTGCTATTAACCTCAAAGATAGCGATGATTTCGTACAACGTATCGGGGAAGGTGGTTTAATCTTCGTTGCATACGGTATCCAGTGTTCTGCTGAATCTGTAGGTATTACAGAAGCATATTTAAAAGATATGCTTTGGCTAGAGAATGAGAACTTCTTAACAGTTGTTAACGTGCGTTCCTTCTTTAAATGGATTCCGACGGACGGTAAAGTTGTTCGTATTAATGACAACAACAAATTCTTCCGTGAAGGCTGGACTAATAAATTCCCTCGTGGAGCATTCGCCATTAAAGAGGATGAAGAAGGCGAGATTACAACTCTTACTAAGGTTGAATGGCAGGTAGGGGCTTCTGGTAAAGTAACTCCAGTTGGTTATTTCGAACCGGTAATTATTGATGATGCTACAATTGTTAAAGCGACTCTTAATAACGTTGATTATATTAACTCTCTCGATCTAGAGATCGGTTGCCAGATTCGAGTGATTCGTGCTGGTGGTGTAATCCCGTGCATAGTAGAGCGAGTATACGATTAATACATAACCCTTTGCTACCCATCTACCATATCGGAATTATAAAGTGGTTATTGACATTTTCGCCGCTTAGGTATATACTATTATCATTCAGTTGAGGGATAGAAAGTTATGGCGAGGGTAAGCAAAGTTAGTTAAAATTGTAGTTGCTAAATGCTTAAATACTTGCTATAATATTTATATAAATTGATAAGGAAGAAATTTGATGAAAATCGAAATTCCAACACAATGTCCCTCTTGTGGTTCTAAGCTAGATCTTGTCAACGGACAATTATTCTGTCGTAATAAGTCCAACTGTCCAGCGCAATCAAGTAAGTTAATTGAGAACTTCTGTACAAAAATGAAGTTAAAGGGTTTTGGCCCGAAAACTATTGAGAAGCTGGAGCTGACGAAGATTTCAGAACTATTTTACCTAACCGAAGAAGATTTGGTTAGAGCAGTGGGTAGCAAGGTTGCCGCTAAATTAATTAGCGAATTAAATACTAAAGTTCGCGGAGACATTGACTTTGGTTCAGTTCTCGGTTCTTTAGGAATCCCTCTAATTGGGGAGGTTGCAGCAAAGAAATTGTCCCAAAATTGCACCAGTTTTCAAGATGTGAGAGCTGATGGCAAAGCTGGAGAAAATTATAAAGCCTGGCTAAATTCCCCACAAGGCAAGGATGTTATCGAATTACCGTGGAAATTCACAACTGGTATTAAAGGTGCTAAAGCTGAGGTCATCATTACTGATGGTCTAGTAGCCCAACCAAACGGAATAACGGTATGTATTACCGGATCTTTGCAAGATTTTGCAAATAGAACGGATGCAACAAACTATTTAGAAGGTCTAGGGTATACTGTTAAAAAATCAGTTACCAAAGACGTTAAATACCTAATCTGTGAGGATGAATCTAAGCGTTCTTCCTCATCTTATAAGAAAGCCGAAACGAATGGGATAGAAATCCTGTCGATTAAAGAACTATTGGAGAAAAATAATAATGTCTAAACTGAACTGGAACGTAGAAGGTGTAACCGAGTCTCTGAAAGCAAAAGCCACTGCTCTGGGTGTTGCTGTAATCTCTCAAGAACAAGTAGCTGCTATCGCTGCTGAACTGGCCGCTGAAACTGGCAAAGATGTTACCGCTCGCTCTGTTGGCTCTAAACTGCGTAAAGAAGGTTTTGAAGTACAGAAAGCTAACGAAGTACAGAAATCCCCGTGGACTCCTGAGCAGGAAGCTGAACTGGTTGATTTCCTGAACGCTCATGCTGGTCAGTATACCTATGCTGAAATCGCTGCTGCTGTAGCTGGTGGTCAGTTCGGTGCTAAACAGGTACAGGGTAAGATCCTGAGTCTGGAAATGACCGCTTCTGTTAAGCCAACCGAAAAAGCTGCTGCTGTTCGTTCCTTCACTCCGGATGAAGAAACTGATTTTGTTAATCAGGTTGTTGCTGGTGCTACTATTGAAGCTATCGCTGCTCACTTCGGTCGCAATATTAAGCAGATCCGTGGTAAAGCTCTGAGCCTGCTTCGTGAAGGTCGTATTGCTGCTATGCCGGTACAGGAAACTTCAAGTGCTAAAACTCGTGAAGATCTGTTAGAAGGTCTGGATCTGGTTAACATGACTGTTGCTGAGATCGCTGAGAAAACTGGTAAGTCTGAGCGTGGTGTTAAATCTATGCTGTCTCGTCGTGGTCTGGTTGCTAAGGACTATGATGGTGCCGCTAAGCGTGCTAAACTGGATGCAAAAGCTGCGGCTGCTGAATAATCTGGTAAATTAAACCTAAGGGGAGGGGGCTATGCTCCTTCCCCTTTTTGCATTTAGAAGGCACGAAAGCGTGCAAAGGAGAATGACCTTGTTTAACGTGCAAGCTGTAGTGTTGAAGATGCTTCTAGCTTCCGAACAGAAGCAAATAGCATTGGAAACATTCTCAAAACTGCATAAAGATCATTTTAATGACGCTTTCTCCTCAATTTACCAAGCCGTCCAGAATTATTATAAAAAATATAACACAATGCCGTCCATTGACGCACTGATGCTTGAGGCTAATAGGAACGCCCGCCTTTCTCAAGCTCTAGTCGTTTTAGCTAACACTCAAATTCCAGAAGTTAGCATGGAACAGGCACTTGAAGTCCTAGAGGCCGAGTATACACAGGATTTATTCCTGAAGCTTCTAGAAACAGACGTGCTTCAAGATTTAACAATGCTGGATCAGGGAGAAATTCTTAACCGAGTTGCCTCCCTTCACTTAAAATTAGAAGAGAAAGTAACGAATACTGGAAAAGTATTCAACGCAGATAACATGCGTATTTTCCAGAGAGAAGAAGATACCAAACTGAACTTAATCGCTCTTGGTATTTGTAATGAGTTCGACGCTCAAATCGGTTTAGCTCGCACAGAAACGTTACTGCTTGGTGGTTGGCGTGGTACTGGTAAATCCATTATCTGTTCAAACATACAGGTTCAGCAATATTTGAATGGGGATATTGCTCCATACTTCTCAATTGAGATGAAAGAACATGAAGTATTTAGACGTAATCTAGCCATGTTAGCTGGTGTATCAGCACTAGCAATGCGTAATAATACTCTAGAAGGCGCAGCTCTATTGAGATTAGCCAGAACTAGAGCTAGGATGTTTAATGGTGGTGAAGAGCTTTTCGATAACTTCGTTAAACAGTACACAATGGCTAAGATGAGTGATTTCTACGATATGGAAAGTAAGCTAATAGAAGGGTATGAACTACATACTCCTATGATTATTGTTTATGATCCTGAGCTGTCTATTACAACAGTTGACGTAGAATTAAATAAATTAGTTGCTAGATATGGGGATAAAGTTACAGTAGCCTTACTGGACTATATTAACCAAACCCGACTTCCAGACTCTAAAACCATTGATATGTATGACTGGAAAGAACAGATGGTTGTTAGCTCGTCTTTCAAATCTATCTGCCAGAAACATAACGTGGCTGGTGTAGCTCCTTACCAGATTGATCAAGATGGTAGAACACGTATGTCAAAGGGGATTCTTGATTCCGCAGACATGGCTGCTAATCTTAATGCTGCAAAAGCTGATAATGGTCAAGGTGCTATTATGTTTGACTTCGTTAAGACTCGTTCTTCTGATAGCGTGAAGTTTATGCCTAAAATGAACTGGGAAACCCTGCGGATGGATAACACTACCAACCTAGCAATGGAAGATATATCTCAAATGGAAGCTGAGTTCGTTATCCCTATTGAGAAGGATAAGCCGGCTCAATCTAAACGTGCTAAGAAAGACAAAGCTGAAAATTCAACAGGTGAACAGGCCAGCGATATATGAGTAGAATAACAGAACTACTTGATCTGAAAGGCATTGAATATAAAGACACAGGTGGGGACATCCTCATCTGTTGTCTCAATCCAGATCATGACGATAAACACCCAAGTTTGCGTATTGACCCTGAAACAGGTATTATGCACTGCTTGAGTTGTGGCTTCGGTAAAGGTATACCGAGCATTTACCATTATTTTAATGAGACTCAGTACCGACAGTCCCCAAGGCTATCGCAAGTACGTAAAAAGATTTCAGAGATTAGGAATGGATCAACGAATCTTGCAATTCCTGAATCTGCTTGCCTTTTCGAAGGTGATTTCCGAGGTATAAGTTCTAAGACCTTGAAGAAATATTTTGCTTTCCAACACCAAGCAGACTGGGAAGGCAGAATTGTATTCCCAATCACAGATGCTGTTGGACGCAATATCCTATTTTTGGGTCGTTCTATAAACAGTTCTGCCCCTCCTAAATACTTAGTAAAACCAAAACAAGTTTCACCGCCAATTTTTCCTGTACGATATAATACTCCAGTCCTTATTCTAGTTGAAGGCATCTTTGATATGCTGAACCTAGAGGATAATGGTATAGACTATGCTTCTTGTTGCTTTGGTACACATCAGTTTACTTCGGATAACATTGCAGATAAGTTCAGTCCTTATATTATTGCCGGTGTAAAAGTTGTTGTTATCTTACTAGATAATGATGCTTCCGGTAATAAAGCTGCGCAAGCACTGGCTAAGCTAATCCGTACAAAAACGCGTTTAACGCCTGTAGTTGCTAACTTTCTTCTTCCTGAAGGTAAAGACCCTGGTGACTTAAATAAAGAAGAGATTGATATGTTAGCAAAACGTATTGAAATTTTAGTTGCTGAATCGCTTAAAGATTTGGTATAATATATTGGTAAGTTAGAGAAGAAACACTGAAGTTATACTTACTTACCAAGAGGAGATTAAATTTGAAAATCGCAGTAGTTGATAAAGCTCTAAATAACACTCGTTATGATAAACATTTCCAGCTATACGGTGAGGAAGTTGATGTATTCCATATGTGTAACGAGAAGTTATCCGGTCGTTTGCTCAAAAAGCATATTACTATAGGGACTCCGGAAAACCCATTTGACCCGAATGATTATGATTTTGTTATACTGGTAGGTGCCGAACCTTTCCTGTACTTTGCAGGTAAGAAAGGCATTGGTGATTATACCGGTAAACGTGTAGAGTATAATGGATATGCTAACTGGATTGCGAGTATCAGCCCAGCCCAGCTACACTTTAAACCTGAAATGAAACCAGTTTTTGATGCAACAGTAGAGAATATCCACGATATTATCAATGGTCGTGAGAAGATTGCAAAAGCTGGTGATTACCGTCCTATTACTGACCCTGATGAGGCGGAAGAATATATCAAGATGGTGTATAATATGGTTATCGGACCTGTCGCATTCGACTCCGAAACCTCAGCACTATACTGTCGAGATGGTTATCTGCTTGGTGTTTCTATGTCTCACCAAGAGTATCAGGGTGTATACATTGATTCTGATTGTCTCACAGAGGTTGCAGTATATTACCTCCAGAAAATTCTGGATAGTGAAAACCACACTATTGTTTTTCACAACTTGAAGTTTGATATGCACTTTTATAAGTACCATCTGGGACTTACTTTTGATAAAGCACATAAAGAACGCAGGCTCCATGATACCATGTTGCAGCATTATGTTCTAGATGAACGTCGTGGTACTCATGGCTTGAAATCTCTAGCAATGAAGTATACCGATATGGGTGACTATGACTTCGAACTAGATAAGTTCAAAGATGATTACTGCAAAGCACATAAAATCAAGAAAGAAGATTTCACCTATGATTTAATTCCATTTGATATTATGTGGCCGTATGCTGCGAAAGATACAGATGCTACCCTACGTTTACACAACTTCTTTTTACCAAAAATTGAGAAGAATGAAAAACTTTGCAGTCTGTACTATGATGTTTTGATGCCTGGTTGCGTATTCTTGCAACGTGTTGAGGATCGTGGAGTACCTATCTCTATTGATCGTTTGAAAGAAGCTCAGTATCAATTGACTCATAATTTGAATAAAGCCCGCGAGAAACTGTACACTTATCCAGAAGTTAAACAGCTAGAACAAGATCAGAATGAAGCATTTAACCCGAACTCTGTTAAGCAACTTCGTGTTCTTCTGTTCGATTATGTTGGTTTGACTCCAACCGGTAAATTAACAGATACTGGTGCAGATTCTACGGATGCAGAAGCTCTGAATGAACTGGCTACGCAGCATCCAATTGCTAAAACTCTGCTAGAGATTCGTAAGCTGACTAAGCTAATCTCTACTTATGTTGAGAAGATTCTTCTGAGTATTGATGCAGATGGTTGCATTCGTACTGGTTTCCACGAACACATGACTACTTCTGGTCGTCTAAGTTCTTCTGGTAAACTGAACCTGCAACAGTTACCTCGTGATGAGTCTATCATTAAGGGTTGTGTAGTTGCACCACCTGGATACCGTGTAATCGCATGGGACTTAACAACTGCGGAAGTTTATTATGCTGCTGTTCTATCTGGTGATAGAAATATGCAACAAGTATTTATCAACATGAGAAATGAACCTGATAAATACCCTGACTTCCACTCTAACATCGCCCACATGGTATTTAAATTGCAATGTGAACCTCGTGATGTTAAGAAGCTGTTCCCAGCTCTACGTCAGGCAGCTAAGGCAATTACCTTTGGTATTTTGTATGGTTCTGGCCCGGCTAAAGTAGCACATTCTGTTAACGAAGCATTGCTCGAACAAGCAGCCAAAACTGGAGAACCGTTTGTTGAATGTACCGTTGCAGATGCTAAAGAGTACATTGAGACTTACTTTGGTCAATTCCCACAGCTTAAGCGTTGGATTGATAAGTGCCACGATCAGATCAAGAATCATGGATTTATCTATAGTCACTTTGGGCGTAAACGTCGTCTACATAATATCCACTCCGAAGACCGTGGCGTTCAGGGTGAAGAAATTCGTTCTGGATTTAACGCAATCATTCAGTCTGCTTCTTCGGATAGTCTCCTTTTAGGTGCTGTAGATGCAGATAATGAGATCATTTCTCTTGGCTTAGAACAAGAGATGAAGATTGTTATGCTGGTTCATGACTCCGTAGTTGCTATTGTTCGTGAGGATTTGATTGACCAATACAATGAACTTCTGATTCGTAATATTCAGAAAGACCGTGGTATCAGTATTCCTGGCTGTCCGATTGGTATTGATTCAGATTCTGAAGCTGGAGGTTCTCGTGACTATTCTTGTGGTAAGATGAAGAAACAGCACCCATCAATTGCTTGTATTGATGATGACGAATATACTCGTTACGTTAAAGAAATGCTACTTGATGCAGATTTCGAGTATAAGAAATTAGCTGCAATGGATAAAGAGCATCCAGATCACAGCAAGTACAAGGAGGATAAGTTTATTGCTGTATGTAAAGATCTGGATAACGTGAAAAGGATTCTCGGTGCTTAATTTCAAATTGCCCGTCTATGCGTTACGGGCGTTTGTATCAATTGAGCAAGAAGGTGATTATTCCGTAATTACAACAAGATATAATAAATATGTGCTAGATAACAGGAAGTTGCCTGGCACGTTTTCTCAACGTAGGCTTATTCTATTTGAGAAACGGAAAGAATTACCATACAAGCTCTATCCTATTAGGGGTAGAATATCAATGTTGTCTCAATTAGTTGGGTCAAAGCGTAACCAATTTATAGATTCTGATGGAAATCTTATTAATTGGAAGAAAACTACGTTCTATGATGTTGTCACCTCTAAAGTTTTGCATTCGGCTAGAATTTATAATGGAAAATACCAATGCTATGTGGCTAAAGTCCCTTATCCATTTGTATTATCCTATGTTCCAGCTTATATAAGCTATATTCTGGTAAATAATAGCCCTGTTATTTACCAAGTCCATCAAGAGGAGCCTGAAATTCCTAGACTTAGAATAAAATTATGAAGGTTGTTATATCTAATAAAGCCTATTTCAAGCCCGATGATGAACTTTGGGATTATTGTAGTAAGCAAACCACTTATCACATAGAGACAATGACTAGTAAATACCCTATTATGTATAAGAATAGTGGTGTTGTTGCCAAAGAGATTAAGTGGATCCCTATTACGCGTCTGGACTTACTAGATGCTAAAGGAGTAAAATACGAATTAGTCGATAAACGCACATTAGCTCCGGTAGATATACCAAAACCTAAGTTCAAGCTGCGTGAAGAAGATCAGCTTCCAATATACGAAGAATGCGATGATACCTGTATTATTAATGGTAAGCCTGGATTTGGTAAAACTATCCTAGCACTTGCACTTGCGTATAAATTTGGCCAGAAAACTTTGGTAATCTGTACGAATACATCCATTCGTGAAATGTGGGCAGCAGAAGTTCGTAAATGGTTTGGGTTTGAACCAGGCATCATAGGTTCTGGGAAATACAATATTGATCCACCAATTGTAGTCAGTAATATTCAAACAGTGAATAAACATGCGAATAATCTTTCTAAAGTATTCGGTACTGTTATAGTTGATGAAGTTCACCATTGTGTAGCTACAACTTTCACTAACTTCCTAGAAATATCATGTGCTCGCTATAAAATTGGACTATCCGGTACACTAAAACGAAAAGATGGTTTGCAAGTTATGTTCAAAGATTTCTTTGGGTATAAAATCTTTAGTCCTCCAGTTAATAATACTGTTGCACCTACAATCCATAGGTACTCCGTGCCTGTTGAGCTATCAGGAAACCAAAACGTGCCGTGGGCATTACGTGCTAACGATGTGTATAATCATCCTGAATATCGAGAGACTATTATAAACCTAGCACATTTATATGTGAATATGGGACATAAAGTACTCATTGTAAGTGATAGAACAGAGTTAATCCAAACAGTACTAGAAGCTCTTACGCAGCGGGGTGTTACAACATATGAAATTATAGGGGCAACCCACTTAGATGACCGATTAAAAATTCAGGAAGATATAGCAAAAGGTGGGCCTTGTGTACTTGCAGCAGCTCAAAGTATCTTCTCTGAAGGTATTTCCCTTAATGAACTATCTTGTTTAATAATGGGAAGCCTTATTAATAATGAATCTCTCATTGAACAGCTTGCAGGCCGTGTTCAACGTATTGTCGATGGTAAACTTGACCCTATTGTTGTAGATCTAATCATGAAAGGTGGTACTGGACTAAGACAGGCTTCTGGACGTATGGCAGTATATCGTAACAACGGGTGGAAAACTATTACTATGACTCCGGAGAAAGCAGTTCAATTAGCTAAAATTGCATTTGGCAACAGCTCATAAATGATGTATAATATATACATAAATTTGAGAGAGAAAGTTTCGGATTGATAAGAAAGTCCGAAGCAGAAAAATAAAAATTTTAGTTGCTAAATTCTCTCGAAATCTAGTATAATATATACATAAATTCGAGGAGAAAACAAAAATTAAATTCTTCGATTATGAAAAGCTATACTTACTAGCTAGAGGAAATTCCGACTTAATTATTAAGCTATTCAAAAGAATGCTTACAGAGCCTGATGCTCACCAATTACTGGTCGGTTCCTCATTCATTTTGAATGAATCAACAATAGTTGATAATCCAAATAAATTGTCTAATAGACAACTGGCAGAATATCTAGGAATTTTAAGTCTACGAAATTATGCCGAATACAAGTTTACAAACGATCCTAGTTTGGACATACAATATGTTCCAGTATGGATACCACGTTTAGTAATCGACACTAACCCACTAATCGCAATTAACAAATCGAAATTAATCTTTAAAGAGGAAATAAAATATGGCTAAGTCTTGGGGCGAAACTACTGGCGGTTCTAACGATAAAATCGAATTCCTGAAGTTCAACAACGGTATCACTCGTGTTCGTATCGTTTCTGGTGTTCTTCCACGTTATGTCTATTGGCTGACTAATAAAGAGGGTAGCGTAGCTCCTTTCGAATGTCTCCGTTTTAACCGCGACAAAGAGAGTTTTGTTCGTGGTAAAGCTGATCCGGTCCATGAGATGGGCTTCTTTGAGAAAGAGCTGGATAAAGATGGCAATCGTGTTCCGCTGAAACCGAAGAAAAACTATATCGCTTTTGTTATCGACCGTTCTGATAACAAACTGAAAGTAATGGAAGTCAAAGCTACTATTCTGAAAGGCATCCAGTCTATCATGAAGCAGTTGAATCTGGCAACTCCGTTTGATATTGATATTTCTATCGAGAAAAAAGGCAAAGGTTTCGATACTGAGTATGATGTACAACAGATTGCTGCTATGCAGTTCCAGATTAAGCTGCAAGATCCTAACAGTGCAGAATCTAAGCAATATGCTGCGGATGTAGATCTGATTGGTGAAGCTATGTGTGACGAAGATGGCGACATCATTAAGTTCGAAAAAGTTCCTTCTCTGGAACAAACCTATCCGGTTCCTACCTATGAAGAGCAGAAAGAAGCAATTCAAGCCTTCATGGAAGGTCGTGAGAATAAAGATGATGATGCCAAATCTGGTAACAGCAATGCTGGTTCCCAGAAAGGTATTGACCACGAAGCTGCAAGCGATCTGGATGACTAATAAATAGAGGGGCTTCGGCCCCTTTCTTTTTAACCAATGAGAATATTATTTAGTGCTGATCATCATATCAAACTAGGACAAGATAAAATTCCAAAGGAATGGCAGAAGCGTCGCTTCCTGATGCTAGGAGAACGGTTAAATGATATATTCCATAATCATAACTGTGATCTTCATATTGCTGGTGGTGATATACTTGATGTTGCCGACCCGTCGTCAGAAGAAATAGAACTGCTTGAACAGTTCATGTCAAGACTTGACCATCCAGGCAAAATCTTTACTGGAAATCATGAAATGTTAACTAAAACCATTTCATGTCTATACCATTATGCAGGAGTTATTAATAAAGTAACGAGCGGAAAGTGGGAAGTAATTACCAAACCATATCGTTCCCCTGAATTTGATATTGTTCCGTATGATGAGATTCATAAACCTAAGTGGAAACCTGCTGAATCAAAACTATGTTTCACGCATGTTCGTGGTGAAATCCCTCCGCATGTAAAACCAGAAATTGATCTAACTAAGTACAACTGTTATGATACTGTAATTGCTGGCGATTTACATTCTTATACTAATAGCCAGACTATAGGATCTACTAGACTCCTCTACCCAGGGTCTCCATTAACTACATCGTTCCACAGAGAACGCACAAAAGGTACAAATGGTTGCTTTATCATTGATACCGACACATTAAAAGTAGAATGGATTGAATTAGGTGATTTACCACAACTGATTCGTAAAACAATCGGAGCAGGTGAAGAGATGGAACCTAGTGATTATGATCGTGTAGTCTACGAAGTTACTGGTGACGTTGTTCAATTAAAGTCTATCAAAGACTCTGATTTATTAGATAAGAAGATTAACTATCGAGTTACTAAAGACGCTAAGTTAAATCTTGTTGATCTTGATATGTTAGGTGAACTTGAACTTTACTTCCGTGAAGTCGAGAAGCTATCTCAAGGCGACATTGATAGAATCTTAGCTAGAGCTGCGAAATATGTCAAAGATTACAATTAAGACACTAAAATTTAGTAACGTTATGTCTTACGGTAAGGACATCGTAATTCATTTCGATAAGAATCCAGTTACTCAACTAATTGGTGGCAATGGGCTAGGGAAATCCACCATCGCTACAGTTATCGAGGAATTGTTTTATAACAAGAACTCACGTGGTATTAAGAAGGATGCATTGTTCTCTTGGAATGCCCCTAAGAAAGAATACGATATGCACGCTTACTTCTCAAAAGATGATGATGAGTATGAGCTGCATAAAGTAGTTAAGTCAACAGCTAAAGTAACGTTGATTAAGAATGGGGAAGATATTAGTGGACATACGGCAACCCAAACATACAAGATGATTGAAGAGATTATGGGTGGTGACTTTCAAACATTCACCAAACTGATTTATCAATCAGTGGGTTCCAACCTAGATTTTCTAAAAGCAACAGATGCAACACGTAAGGCTTTTCTTGTTAACTTGTTCAATCAAGAGCAATACAAAGAAATGTCAGAAACTATTAAGGCTGATCGTAAAGAAATAGCAAATACCTTAAATAATTTGCAGGGTCAAATGGCTGTAATTACGAAAATCCTTAATGGAAAGAATAATCTGGGAACTTTGCAGGAACCTGTAGAAGTACCGGAGTTTGATGAAGAGCCATTAGCACAAGAACTTACTGAGTCGAAAATTAAGGCGGCATTAGCCAAGTCTCAAGAGGCTAATATTACTAAGTTGCGTAATTTGGACAAAGCTGTACAAGTTGCCGAACAATCTTTCGAGCCTTTTAAAAATTTGCCCGCGCCCACTGACCAAAATGAAGAGATCTCGAGTGTTACGCGTGACCTAACGATTGTGACCTCACGTGCGAGCGAAGTTAAGAAACGTTATCAGAAGTTCAAGCAAGAGGCTTCAAATACTGAATGTCCTACTTGTGGTACTCATCTGGATACAACTGCTGCTCAAAAAGCAATGGATATGGCTAGAGTAGAATATGATCCTCTGTTCAAAGAGAAGCAATCTCTTGAAGCTAAGCTAGAACAGTTGAAGAAAGAACAACTTGAGTACGTTGCGTATACTAGAGCAAAGGATGCTTTGGATAAAGCAGTGGTAGCTAGAGACGAGTTCAAAAATTCAATGAGTGATGCTTCTTTTGAAGAACTCAATGTGCAAATCCTACAGGTGCAAATCCGACAATTAGAACAGGAAATCGCTGATGGCCGTTCTAAGGTTGCAATTGCCAAAGAGCATAATGCAAATGTCGAATTAGCCAATGCAAAATATAAAGCAAAGCTAGAACAGATTGAGAAAGCAGAAGCAGAAATGACTGAGATTACTTCCAAACTGGATGGAGTATCAGAAGCTGTTGCTGATCTCGATATTCTAATTGCTGCATTGAAAAATCTGGTTGGATATAAACTAGAGCATAGTGTGAAAGTATTTGAAGAGCTAATTAATAAATATCTTTCTATTATGACTGGTGGTAAATTCGCACTTGGATTTGAACTAGATGAAACTAAATTACAAGTAGTAATCTTCAATGATGGAAACCGTACCAGTATGGAAAACTGCTCTACTGGTCAGCAAAGTCGAATTAATCTAGCAACCCTGTTAGCTATTCGGATGCTGTTAACATCTATTAGTAAAGTTAATATTAATCTTCTATTCCTTGATGAAGTAATTAGCTTTATTGATACGAAGGGACTTGATACTCTCGTTGAGCTATTAAATGAGGAAGAAAGTCTAAATTCTATCATTGTTTCTCATGGGCATACGCATCCATTAGCTCATAAGATTACTGTCAAAAAAGATGCAGAAGGATTTTCCTACTTAGAATAAAACATGGCTGTAGATAGTAGAGAGAAAGGTAAACGTGGTGAATATCAGGTAAGAGATATTCTACGTGAGCGAACAGGTCTTGAGTGGGAACGTGTTCCTGGCTCTGGTGCTTTTGGCCAGAGCCACGGACTGAAGGGTGACATCTACCTTCCACCACAAAGCGGACACATTAGTAAATACTGCTTCGAAGTTAAGTGGTATAAAGATGATAATATATCAAGTAATTTATTTAATGTTGGTGAATCCACTCTAGAGAAGTGGTGGCAGCAGTGCTCACGTGAAGGTGAGCAGATGAACTCCAAACCTGCATTAATATTCAAAAAAGACAGAGGACAGTGGTTAATAGCTTTGGATAGCTCAGACCCGATGGTTGACAACTTAATGAGTCGTACCCATATGGTGTTAAATAAGAAAGGCATGGAAATCGTAATCGGTTTATTTGAGCCGTGGCTACATAATGCATCTGTTGAGGACTTAATTAAATAATGAGTAAATCCTGGGGAAAATTTATTGAAGAAGAGGAAGCTGAAATGGCTTCCCGTCGTAACCTAATGATTGTCGATGGAACTAACTTAGGCTTTCGCTTCAAACATAACAACAGTAAAAAACCATTTGCCTCAAGTTATGTTTCCACTATTCAGTCTCTAGCAAAATCTTATTCTGCTAGAACTACAATAGTTTTAGGGGATAAAGGGAAGTCTGCATTCCGCTTAGAGCATCTCCCTGAGTATAAGGGGAATCGAGATGAGAAATACTCGCAGCGTACGGAAGAGGAGAAAGCACTAGATGAGCAGTTCTTCGAGTATTTGAAAGATGCTTTCGAATTATGTGAAACTACATTTCCAACTTTCACTATTCGTGGTGTAGAAGCAGATGATATGGCGGCTTATATTGTTAAACTCATTGGGCATCTATACGATCATGTTTGGTTAATCTCTACAGACGGTGACTGGGATACTTTACTAACAGATAAAGTTTCTCGTTTTTCTTTCACAACACGTCGTGAATATCATCTTCGTGATATGTATGAGCATCATAATGTTGACGATGTAGAGCAGTTTATCTCTCTAAAAGCAATTATGGGTGATTTAGGGGATAATATTCGTGGGGTTGAAGGTATTGGGGCAAAACGCGGATATAATATTATTCGTGAATTCGGTAACGTTCTGGATATTATTGATCAGCTTCCACTGCCTGGAAAACAGAAATATATACAGAATTTAAATGCTTCGGAAGAATTGCTTTACCGAAACCTAATTCTGGTTGATTTACCTACCTACTGTGTGGATGCTATTGCTGCTGTAGGTCAAGATGTATTAGATAAGTTCACAAAAGATATTTTGGAGATTGCAGAACAATGATTAAAATTAAATTAACTCACCCAGATTGTATGCCTAAGATTGGTTCCGAAGATGCCGCAGGTATGGATCTGCGAGCATTCTTTGGTACAAACCCTGCCGCAGATTTACGTGCTATTGCGCCAGGCAAATCCCTAATGATTGACACCGGTGTCGCGGTAGAAATTCCGCGAGGTTGGTTCGGTTTGGTGGTTCCTCGTAGCTCTTTAGGTAAGCGCCATTTGATGATTGCAAACACCGCAGGGGTGATCGACTCAGACTATCGTGGTACTATTAAGATGAACCTCTATAATTACGGTTCTGAAATGCAAACTCTGGAGAATTTCGAGAGACTTTGTCAGCTAGTGGTACTGCCACATTACTCAACTCATAATTTTGAAATCGTTGATGAGTTAGAAGAGACTGTACGTGGGGAAGGAGGATTTGGAAGTTCAGGAAGTAAGTAATCTACATATAAAATAAATAATAAACCCCAGTGGATTTTGTCCACTGGGGTTTTCTTTTATTGTGATACTAATTGTACCTTTAATTGCTCAAGCTCTTTCTCTAGATCTTCAATCCGTTTAATAAGATCTTGCACAACATGCATAGTGTCAAGAAGCATTGGAGTTGTATCTAATTCCTTTTGCTCCTGCTCTATTCCGTCATCATTATAAAATTTTCTAGTTTTTACATAAAGTGGTTCTATATTCTCTACTTGCTGAGCAATAACCCCACGTCGGACACGAGATTTTTCATCGTTATTATATACAAAGGATTGGAATTCTAATCCTTTTAATACCTCGATGGACTTAGTTGCGTCTATAGCCTTAATATCATGCTTTAAGCGAGAATCAGATACAGCATTTAATTGCAAAGTATAGGTTGCTGAAGCACCTGGCCACCAAGAATAAAAATAAATACTATTATTATTCGGCTGAATTTTTAAACGCACACCAAATTTATTATCATCATCTCCCGCTACCTGCCAACAAGAATCTGCAAATGAGCCTAAGTCATTATGAATTAATCCAAAATGTGCAGATGTCTTATACCCTGCGGAAGAAGACTGGGAACCGCTCAATATACTATTAAAGTTAAATGTACTACCTATATTGACCTCGTTCTGAGAAAGAGTACCTTGTACCCAGCCAGTCTGAGACCACGTCATGCCAGTAACTAATCTAGCTTTAAAACGATCCGTTACAAAATCCCCATTATCTACAAGCTGGGCGGAATTCGATTTACCGGTAGATTTATTGTCTATTAGTAGTTCAGTAGAGTAGGTGCCACCAATAGTAGCTTTAGCTCGTAGTGTACTTACAGCCTCACTACTAGTACCTACTTTATACTCAGATAGTACACTCCCGCCATAAACAGGAGTACCAGTATTAGGTTTGACAGCATCACCACTAATAACACTCCACGAAGTCTTTGCAGCCACGAACCCACCAGAAGCACGGATTACCCAGACACCTATAAAGCTGTTTGGAATAATAGTACCTTTTATTCCATAAACAGGGTCCGCTAAGTTTGCATCAAAACTAAATCCGTATTGGTTATCAGGATTAACTACGGCAAATGATTTAGATGCACCTCCAGGAGCGGCACCTAAGCCGTTTTCACCACCAATCGCCCCAATAAGACCAAATCTAGATGAATATCTATTAAGCGCTTCTTCATATGCACCAGCAATAGCGCCAGGAAAACTACCAGTAATATTGGGTGCTGCAGCTTCTGATATTGAACCAGCTTGACCAGCATCCCCCCCACCGTCACCACGAGCGAATAACCCTTTGATTGAATTTAGTTGCACACCATTACGATCTGGGACGCGGAAAGTAGTGGTACCATCTCCCGTAGAATATTTCCCACGTTGTTTGATATCAGACACCCAAATGTCATCACTAATTGCCCCCACCATTTGAGCGTAAGCCCAAAGCTCCGGCCAGTCAGCCCTGTTAAGAAGCTGCCCATCAGAAACTACCTCATAAGGTTGAATATACGCACGGCTATCTCGAAGATGAAAATCCCCCACCCCGTAGTTCATAACACCATTCATTGTGGGTCCTACTGTGCCAGTATTAAGTTTGTTCTCCACCCAACGCTTAGTTGCGGCATCATAGTCCCCAACAGGATCCCCCGCAAGAGGGGTGGACCCAATAGGACGCACATTTAACCATGCTGCTGCACGGTCTGCTAAGTCACTTAAATTATTATTCTTGTTAAGTGACTCATTTTTAAGTTTTGTAATATCCGTAGGAATTACTGTTTTAGTTACCATTATAAAACCTTACGCCCACTCTCTAAGAGGCTGTTCCAACTGAACTATAAAAGGCTCAAAGTATTCATAAGTAAAGGATTCACCAAGAATCCTTACATTAACATAGTATCCTTCATTACGGGTGTATCTAGGTTCCTCATCGCCTGGTGCGGAGATTTCAGTATAAGTATAGCCAATCTCGTCCAGGAGAAACATATCTCGTAACTCTTCATTTTCTTGCCAGTTTATTCCAACTAAGAAATTTTTATATTCGTTCTTGTCTTTAAATTTTAATATTATATCTTTCATACAGACTCCCTCATTTGACGATCCGTTAATTCTTTATGCCAGATTCTAAAATTTCTGACATGCCCGAAAAGATGTTTCCCACCATCTGCACTTATGCCGCCGATACGAAGATTTTTAGATAAACCAGCTTTCCATGTTGTTTTCACAGGCGCACCGAACACAGCGTTTGTTACGCATCTTAATTCTGAGCTTTTGTTGCAAACAAAACCAGTCACCATTTTCCCGCTTGTTTTTGTTGATACTGGCGTAAATGACTGACTGACCCCCAACTGAGAATAAGGCAGCGGCTCTACTGTATCGCTTGATGGAACCCTGAAAGCAACTAATAACTGGTCTTCTGGTGCATTTGCTACATGTACTATCCTTGGTGCTGAGTTTGGGGCTATATCCCAAGTTCTATTTACCTCAACAAGTAGACTTAACGGTATAGAGGATGGTTGATTGCAATCAGTTGGTATTAGGACCATGTCACTAGCTCTTGTGGCGGGCGTACTGCTTGTAATTATGAACGATGAAGCGCATGACCCTTTTTCAATTTGCGGAGTAGTCACCTCAACAAAACTAGAATCATCATAAGTGGCATCGGCTTTTTGCACAATCTGAATTCCACCGTTAATATATGCTGAGTTATCTGTAACTTTATAAACAACCTCTATAGCAACCCATTCACCATCCTGAACAACATTTTTCACAGTGATGTTAGACGCATCCTGCCCGGACGTGAATGTAGCTAGCGTGTCGCTGTCAATAAAAAGAACAGCAACAGTAGCAGGTTTTTTTCCTTTGCTAAATCTAGCAACAAATCTTAGATTATGTCCTCTTGCCCTAAACGATAGTGTAACTGCGTCATCTTTAACTACAGATATATTGTTTTTCGAGTTACCTGATATAATCCCATATGTACCAGTAGAGCCAGAGTAAACACCAGGGCCGAAC
>ENA-OXIW01000055-OXIW01000055.1-human-gut-metagenome-genome-assembly--contig:-NODE-55-length-42881-cov-102.305_pt1 | contig 42881 bp, 46 predicted proteins | sample MGYA00249822_ERZ652370 | MGnify/ENA primary metagenome ERZ652370 (study PRJEB26925, sample SAMN05826923) | human gut metagenome | biome: ENVO:2100002; feature: ENVO:00000062; material: ENVO:00002003... | reverse complement strand
TTTGGCTAAGTCTATTGAAAATGAACATCGAATTGATAATCTTACACATATTAACTATGCATTAATTTCTTTAGTGGCAGCGGGTATTTTTGTACCGTTGATTATTTATTTGATCGAGAAATTTATGTGAGATGAATCCCCCTTGGATAATTATTTTTTGGGGGGGAAATACATATATTGGTATATATTAATTAATATTATTTTGTGCTTTTGATAATATTATGCATATATTAGCTTTTGGCTATTGAACTATCACTTTTGAGGACAAAATAGCTAATAACGGTCAAATAACGGCCAATTAAAATTATAAATGCCTTTATATCAACGCTTGTAAGGGACACATGTGCCTGCAGTCGGCATAATTATGCAAATTAGAAGAAATATTAAAATCAGGAATGCCTATTTAACGGCATTCTTGATTTTTTTAATTTATAAAAACGTACTAGAAAGTATTAAAATATAAATAATAACGGGCAAATAACGGCCAAACGGGCAGAAGAAGTTTAACCTGATACAGAGTAAAACAACAAAATAAAAACGGAACCTTATTAAAGGTTCCGCTTGATTGGTATAGTTTCATCATGAGAGGAAAGGTTATCTAACTCTTCACGAATCTGTTGATCGTTTTTTGCTTTATATTCATCCATTAAATAGGAATAAATCTTTGTTGTTGTGGATACATCAGCATGCCCTAAACGCTTAGAAATGATGTAAATGTCAATTCCTCGAGATAGTAGGTAAGCTACATGTGAGTGTCGTAAAGAATGAAAGTGGAAGCCCTGTTTTTGAATCCCTAAGTCTTTTAGTATAGAACGCAACTTTTTATTAACGGCAGAGGATGATGGGATGGATTTATATTGATTAACAAAAATTAGTTCTCCATCATTGTGATCCTTCAAGATCTTTAATGATTTCAGCAATTCGTCATTAACTGCAATGATTCGATTTGAACCAGCCGTCTTGGTATCTTTGAATCCACCGCCTTCGGATGAATTCCAAGCTTTAGTAATGCTAATCGTTTTAAAATTAAAATTAACGTCATTCCAAGTTAATGCTTGAATTTCTCCCAAGCGAGCACCAGTTAAAACGGCCGTCAGGATCATAAAAGTGGAGGTAAAGTGATAGTTTAAGTGATTCTCCAAATAAGCGATGAGACGCTTAATCTCAGCCACGTTGAGGTATTCCACATGCTTATCACGTGACTTATCATAAATAAGACTGACTCGCTGGGTGAAATCTTTATGAATCAGATCGTCAAGAATGGCATTTTGAACAGTTGCTCTAATCAGTGAATTAACTTTATAAACAGTATCTTTTGCATGAGAATGACCATAGAAGTTAATAAATGCTTGATATTGTGGTCGGTCAATACTTTTTAAAGTAACATCACCGAAATAATTATGTAATACTCGACTAGTTATTTTATAGCGATTCTTAGTCTGATTTTCAATCTTAGGCTCTTTGTACGTGTGATAAAAATAGTCAAAATAGTCAGCAAACTTAGGATCTTTAGGAACGAGATCCAAACCATTGTGGATATCGATTTCTAATTGACTCGCAAATAGTTTTGCAGCTGATTTAGTTCTAAAGCCGCTCTTTGTTTTCTCGTGTTCCTGACCATTGGCATCATAATAATAGTATCTTACTTGGTATCCATGACCATGCTTACGTATTGATGGCATTATTATTCTCCTTTGGGTAATATACTAACACATAGTGGAGGGAATCCCCTTAATAGATCGATCATTTATCAATGATCATGGCATATAGATTACAGAAAAATGTTAAAGCCTTTACAACTCCTTTTTTCTTTTGCATTCAACCTTGATTATGTTATACTATTTACAGCAAGTTAGTTGAGGCATGTTTTTGCATGCCTAGGTAGCTTGAAAAAACAATTTTTTTGGGAGGAAATTATACATGAAAAAGTCATTGAAAAAGACTCTTTTTGCTGGTGTAGCTGCATTATCATTTGTAGCTGTTGCCGGTGTATCTAGCACAAATGCTAGTGCAAAATCATATGCCAAAGTTACATCAAACAAAGCTTTGACAACTGATGCTACTACTCGTAACGTTGCTGTTAACGGTACTAACGCTCTTTATACAAAGGCTGGTACTTTGAAGGGTGCTAAGACCGTTGCAACTAAGACTACATTAGCTGGTCTTAAGAACTCTAAGCAAGGTCAAAAGAACTTCCGTGCTTATCGTGTAGCTACTACAAACCGTGGCTCAGTTTACTACAAGGTTGTTTCATTTGACAAGACTTACCGTGGCTGGATCTACGGTGGCAAGTCAGTTACTGCATTTGCTGGTGGTATTGCTTCATTCAGCACTACTACAGCACCTGCAGCAGCTGCAAACACTTCATCTTCAGCATCTTCAGCTTCAATCAATACTCAGGGCCAAACCACTGCATTGACTGACGCTCAAAAGAATGCTACTTACAAGATCACCAAGGCCGGGACTGCAAATGATGGCACTGCCACCACTTACACTTACCCAGCTTGGACTGAGTATCGTAAGGGCCGTACCGTTACTGATGCTACTCCTTACGCTAACGATACCTTCAAAGTTACGGACCAAACGACCCGTACCCGTGAAGGCGACCTTTGGGTAAAGATTGCTGACACTAACGCTACTAATGGTCAAAAGATTAACGGCTGGATCAAATACTCTGCTTTGACTGCTACTAGTCAAACACCTACTACTACACCTGTTGCTGACAATGCTGTACGTGTTACCTTTGTAGATGCTTCTGGTAAGCAAGTCGGCAAATCATTTGACTATGCTAAGACTGGTGCTGCTAAAGGTGCTACGCTTGGTACCTTGAGTACGGTAGACGGTTCATATCAATGGACTTTAACTGACGCTCAAAAGTCCGATTTGAAGGCTTTGATTAACACTGCTTTGGACGGCACTGGTTATTCATTTGATTTGAATAACACTGCTAATGCTGCTGCTTTAGCACAAGCTAAGACTGGTGCTGAAACTAAGATCGCTGTTACAAAAGGTAGCATTGTTTATCAGCAATTAACTCCTTATGCACAAACTAGTGCTAGTGATACTTCAATCACCGCTTCTAAGATGTCACCTATCGCAGCAACTAAGAATGGTTCAGTATATCAAGGGACAGTGACTGTTAAACCTACATCAACTACAGCCGCTGACAATACAAATGGATTAGCTAATGACTTTACGCTTGATCTTTCACAATTTGTAAATACCGATGGTACGTTCCAGAAGGATGATACAGCAGCAACTGCTACTGCAGCTGCAAAGAATGGCTTTAAGACAACTGTTGCCAATTATCTTAACTACGTAGATACTACTGGTAAAGACAATGCTACAACGACTCCTGCCCAAAAAGCTCAACGTGTTAAGGATCTTAACGCAGCCTTTTCGAACGGAGCTGCAACATCATATGTTGCCCCAGCTAACTTAGCATTTACCGACCTATTCAGCGGTAACAACGGTGCAACTTACAGTAGTAATGATGTCGCTAATTACATCAATGGCAAAGCACAACTTAAGACTTTGAAGTCTGGTGTTTACCCAGTTGTCGATAGTGATGGTAATGCAACATTTAACCAGTACACCTTTAACTTTAACAGTGCTAATGGTGGAACATTTGGCAGCGGCGCTACCCGAGTAGTTTACACTTACGGTGATCCTGCAACCAATGTTAATTACCCAACTAAGACTGTATCAACAACAGTAAGTCCTTTTAACTAAAATATTGGTGTTTAAAAAGTTCGTTTAGATTTATTTGAAAAGAGCTTGGAAATTATATTTCCAAGCTCTTTTTATGGTTCTTCGTCAACTGTTGTTGGTGAATAAAATATTGGAGTTCTAATCACTTGGTGATTAGGGCTCTTTTTGTATGAACCCGAAAAGCGAACAGCACTCTTAGCCGGAACCTGAAAAAGTTTACTGTGTATAATTATTGTTTGCTGCAAAGCTTGTGTATTAGCCTTTCTATTCAAAATCTAGCTCAACAACTGAAATAAAGTGTCGCCATTTATTCGGATCATGTTTGGCAAATCCCTTAAAATTACTGCTGATCTTATCGTGGATATTTACCAAAAATTTGTAATACATATTAGCTGCTTCACGATCGATTCTTTCCTGTGGCCAACGTTTATCCAGAGAACGTTGGTTTTTTTTCGGTTAAATATTGACTATTTAGGACTTGAACCTAAGCAAACCACCTGGTTAGTCGAAACATATGTTCTTTTAAAACTTTAAATGAAGCCCCCACGTTTGGGAACTCATAAAATCACTTTACCGATTACATTAACTTCATCACAATCAAACACCATGTCATCGTATGCCTTGTTAATTGATTTTAAGGTAACGGTATTATCCTCATTTACATAAAACTTTTTACAAGTAACACCAACATCACGAATGTGGACGATCGCAATTTCACCATTCTCAACCTCTGGTTGATAGTGAATGAACACCTGGCTACCTTTCTGTAGTAGGGGTTCCATAGAATCACCATCCACAGTAACTAATTCATCAGCACCCGCGGGGACCTTCTCACCAGCAATCAGCTTGTGGATTAATTGGGTATCTTGATCCTCACCATTAATAGGGGAACCGGCAGCAGTTGAACGCCCAGCAGGAATTTCAATCATAGGTTTGTGGTCAAACATTGAAGTTATTTTTTCGTTATTCTGTTCGTCTAATTGGTCACTGGCATAATTGTAAACTTTTTCTTGGCGTGAAGGGTGGAGCTGAAGCATTATTTTATTGGTATCACTAACGACTGAACTTTCTAACTTGACAATGTCTTCTGGTTTGATTCCCAATCCATCACATATTTTTATTATATTTTCCATTTTAGCATTCATAATACCGCGATTTAGGATAGACCGGATAGTTGTATAAGCCATTCCTATAGATTCGGAAAAAGCTTTAACATTACCAGATTTTATTTCTATTAGATCTTTTAAATAGTCTTCTTTGGTCATGTATGTTTCCTCCTTTAATATGATCTATTATATCATGCAAAAAAATCGTATGTAAATGAAAAATTTTAAAAAAATACGAATTTTAGTGTTGACTAAATACGAAAATTCGTATATTATAAAAATGTGCTCATGAAGAGCCATTATTTTTTAAACTAACATACGAAAATTCGTATTAGGAAGGAGTCATATTATGTTAAATAATTTAGAAGAAATTCGAAAGAAGAAAAATGTAACTTTAGTTGATATGGCAGATCTTTTGAATGTTCGTTACCAAACTATCGCTGACAAAATTAATGGAACGTCATCATTCAAATTCAGTGAAGCGTTAAAAATTCAAGAAAGCTTTTTTCCTGAATATGAACTCAAGTTTTTATTTAGTCCGGATCCGTCCACACAGCCAGCATAGAAAGGAGGTGAGTTAAATGGAAAAAGGCAAACTGCATCAGTACTTTGATAGTAATATTCAGCCTATTTTAAATATGGCGATAGGAGTTCTATTTATGACAATTGGTTACTTACTTGGTCATATGTTCTAGAAAGAAGCCAAGTGATCGTCAATGAATAGTTGAAAGGAGGTGAATGTCAAGGGCAGTTTAAAAATGTAGGTTTTCGGCAGTTACTTGAGACCATCAAAAAATTAATTAATACTGGTTCAGCTCGGATTTCTGGAATCGTCACGAACACCGAAAAAGGAGTTAATAAAAATGTCAAATTTTAAAGATTGTCTGGAAAAAATGGAAGATGCAATAGAAACGGCAATCTTGTTCACTATATGGTGCTGTACTAATTTTTGGCAATTGATCGTGGTCGGTATTGTGACGATCACAGCAATCATCTTTTTATTAGAACATTAACAATCACGGTTGTAACTATTGAAACTATTGTAGGAATAATGCAAGAAGACAAAAAGAACACTATTAAATTCTCCCCAAATGATTCAAAAGAACTTAAAGCCTTAGCAGTTATTCTAAATTGATAAATTCCTGGGCCCTTATAAAAGCCGTTCACGCTATCTATATATTTGTAATGTTTCAATAGTTCTAGAGTCGGCTGTTCTTTACCAACTTCTAGTTTAAAATGCTTTCTTATTTTAAGCGAATCAACGGGAGTGCCTAAATTATAGCTCTTAACAATATATCTTAGTATTCGAATTGTAGACCATGGTAAATCTTTGAACAAGTTATTCATATTAATCACCTCAATTAATTGGAATAACTCAAGTATACAACTAAGCCAAAATTGGAAGTGAATTAAATGGATCAGAAACTTCATAATGCAGTACGAGAATATTTATTGGAACTATTGAGCGAAAAAAATAAAAGTCCAGAAATGGCTGCAACCATTGCTGAACTTTATAGATTGTTACTTGAATAAGACACTCATGATGTCTCTTTGGTCAATGCTAAAGATTGTATCACCAATAAATTTGACTTCTCCGTTAGCATCATTTAAAGAAAATTGAATCATGAGACTTTGTGGTAATTACCACAGTATTCATAGAGTTCACCTCGATTACTTGAATTAATTAAATTATACGTCAGTAAATAATAGAAGGAAGTAATAAAAAATGGCAAAACCACGTTTAGTTTTAGAAAAGAAAGCACCAGAACCACGAGTATCACGATTGATTAGCATTAACACTGATTTGTATAACCAGTTAATGGACATTAAGCACGAAACTGGATTAACTGTCACAGCGGTAGTTAATAAGTTTATCGCTTATGGAGTGAAGAATGTAGAGATTGAAGACAACAAAAGCGACGATTAATTAATCCACGTCAGATCTTATCAAAAGGAAGTGAGAAAGATGATCGATAAGAACACCAGTTTTGAATTAAAACAAATTGATTTATTAGATCAGGCAAAAAGCACAAATATTTCTCTCATCTTGGAGAATGGAAGTATTCTTCTTTCAGAAATAAAAAAAGCTCAGCAGCTAAGTGCTGAGCTAGGAGATGTGCTGAATCATATCAAGCACTTTAATCCCGAGTTTCGGATGAAGTGATTGATACAATCTTAAAATCTGCATCTTTAGGGAAAAGATAAAAATCTAAGTTATCTATGTTTTTCCCAAGAAATGAAACGTTTTTAGCCAGAAAAAAATCAGTCAAAGTATATTGAGAATTATCAAGATCGACAACGAACGTTGATAACGTGTTAATTAATAACGGAAAATTTCGTTGAAATTTACCAAGTGAATCCCCATGAGAAGTATTGAGCTTTAGAGCATCTTCTTTCAATCGGTCGTTGAAAAGTTGCTTGCTAAATTCATCTCCACTAAATAGAGTACTGTCGTGAAAAGTAGCGGTCAATAACTGCCCATTAAATTCCCATATACATTTTTTGGCTTCTGCATTGTGAATCTTACTCAAGAAATATTCAAAGCTATATTCAAATAGGGCTGCTTGTTTTAAATTCATATTTATCACCTCGATTAATTGAAATAAGTCAAGTATACAACTAAAGGAAGTGACAAAATGTCTCAAGTCATTAGTGCTAAAGTATCAATTCAAATTCCTGATAATTTTGAATTGATAAATAAGGAAGATTACCAAAAGTTAAAACGGGAATCAACCTTCGGACGAACTTGGAATTTAAACGATCTTCGTAAATGGTGTGGGAACAAATCACCACAATGGTTAAAAGAAAATTTCTTGGAAAATCCAAAATATTCACGGGAAATGCAAGCCTTAATGGATGATAGATATTTAGTCCATCGTGGCAGTAAAGGTAGTCCCTGGTTGTTTAAAGCTACCAAAATGCAGCAGTTCCTGGAGGATCATTGGAGTGAATTCAATTGGTAAAAACATTAAATTCTTGGCAAATCCAATAATCGATCGTGACGATTTGAGGAATTCTTGGTTTTAATATATAAAGCATTGTCATGATTGTAATCATAAGTGATTTCATAGGTACCATTACCGAAAATGTAAAAGTAGTGATCACCACGAATAATATTGGCTGCTGTGGCTTGAATAAGTTCAATTTTCCCACTGGCCAGTTTTATTAAATCAATATTTTCTGGTGATGCTTGCTTTCCCTTGGAATAAGTTCGTAATCGAATAGCAACAATTTGATGAATCATACGACTTAGCCTCCTTAATGAATTGAATTCAAAATTCTACAAATATTAAAAAGGAGTGATTTGATTAATGGAATCATTGGAAGTACTAGTTTTAGTGTTCTTAGCAGCCCTGGTCATTGAATACTTTATACCAACTGGGCGTCACTAAAAAATAGAAAGGAATCATATCGATGAATAAATTGCAAAAGTATTCGACATCTGAATTAATAGGTGAATTAAGAAAAAGAAAGGAAGCCCAACTGTTCCATGGTGGCCTCTATGCCAATACTGAAATACGAGGCAAATATGGCCAAGAAAATATGAAGCTTCCAAATGATTACTGGATTTTATTAATTAGCGACTTTTCTCCGCTAAATAATAGTTGAAGACGTTTTTAACAATTTCTAATTTGGAATCTGAAAAACCAATTGACTTAAGATATTCTTTTAAATGTTTCCAATCTAAATTTCCCTTAGGAAACGATCTATCAGATCTTATTTCTCTTGCTACATCACCAACTGGTAAGCTAACGTCTTTAAAGCGCATTAACCAATTGTAAAAATCCATAAGAATTCACCACCTTAATTATATGCACTAAATAGCCCACTACCGCAAATGGGTGGACTATAACTACTAATATTATAACACCTGGAGGGTCATCAGAATGAAAACATTAACAATACAGAACCGTATCAAACGTTTGAATATGATTATTGGACGTACACCCGTGGAAAACGATCATAGCTTGTTGGCATATTTCTTTGTCCTAGATAAAGAAAAGCAACGACTATCTGAATATATTTTACATCACGAGGTGGAATAATGACTAAATTTTGGAAAGCAGTTGGTGTAATGGATTCCCAAATATTAGAAACTGGTGTCTCTCGTGCCGACGTTATGCGAAAGCTCAGCATAAAGTATCCGACTTACGTCGTAACTGGGACCGACAAGGATTTTATGAAGAAGCGGAAAGAACGAGTCCCAATTTATCCCGAACCAATTAGATTAATCTGTGGCAGAATCACAAAATCTAAAAGCAAAGAGATTGCAGAAATGAAGAATTCAATTGATCAACGACACTATTTACATTAAAAGATGGAGGTAAATATAAATGGCAAATGAATTATCCCTACCAGAATACACGATTGACTATCAGCTACCTGTGATTACAATTAATAATTTTGATCGATTAAAGGCAGCTGTAGAAGCATATGCCAATAAATATCAAGGAATGGCAGTGACAACTTCCACAGAAAAAGAATCAAAGTCTAGCCGGGCAGAGCTTCGGAAATTGAAGCAAGCTCTTGATGATAAACGTAAGGAAATTAGAAAAAAATATGCTGAACCATATCAGCGGTTTGCAGCTCAAATTAAAGATTTGGAAATGACCCTGGATAGTTCGATTAACCCAATTGACGCTGGGCTAAAAGAATTGGAAGAGCAGCAGCGTCAGCTTCGTTTGAAGCATGTTAATGCTTTGATTGCTGAAATGGCACCTAATTACCATGTGGAACCAGGCGAGGTTGAAATTGATCCTACTTGGTTAAATAAAACCACCACCAAGAAGAAAGTAACCGAAGGAATTGCTGATGTGATGGGTTACATTAAAAAGCAACACGATGATTTAAAAACCGGTATCAGTACTATTACCAAATATGCTCAAGCTTATCACATTGATCCAGCTGGTTGGATCGACCAGTTGAAGCAAGGCCAAGATGTTAATTATTTGCTTCAAGCAATTGATAATCAGGTCAAACTAAATAAACAAAAACAGCAGACTCTGGAAGCACAAGCAGCAGAAGCACAAACACATCAAATTCAGCAGAAAGATAAAACGATTGATACTAACACTGGTGAAGTTGTTTCCCATTCAGTGTCTTTAAAAATAACGGCAACAATTCCACAAATGAAACTGTTGAAAAACTATATGGAGAGCAACGGAATTCAATATCATAAAGTGTAATGGTTATTCGATATGTATAAGCTACGTAATTACCAAATAGAAGAACTTCAACAAATCGTTTTATCAATGAAACATGGCAATAAGTCAATTATGGTACAGTCACCACCACGAACGGGTAAAACCGTAATCATGGCTGAAATTGCTAGGCGGACAACCGCTAATGGCAAACGGATTTTATTCATTGTGCACCGTAAAGAGATCGTTGATCAGGTAGTCGCCACCTTTAAAGCCCAACAAGTCAATATGAAATTGTCTCAAATTGGCATGGTGCAAACTTTTACTCGGCATGTCGATAAACTAGCTACTCCAGATGTGATTTTTGTTGATGAGGGACACCACGCTTTAGCTAAGTCTTATCGACGAATCTTGTCTGCATTCCCGAAGGCGTACAAGCTGTTATTTACGGCCACCCCTTATCGAATGAATGGCGAAAGCTTTGATAAGATTGCTGATGATTTAATTATTGGTAAACCGATTGACTGGTTAATTGAACATCACAATTTAGCACCGATGGAATATTATGCTCCAAAACAAATTGACACCGCATTGTTAAAAACTAAGCGAACTGGTGAATTTAGTGAAGAAAGTATTGCTAAAGCAATTAAACCCAAAATTTATGGTAACGCCGTTAAAAATTACCAGAAATTGGCAAACGGTAAGCAAGCAATTGCCTATACCTACAACGTGGCAAGCACCAAGCGATTAGCAGAAGCATTTAATAATGCCGGAATAAGTTGCCAGGCGGTATCAGGAAAAACACCAAAGGATGAGCGAGATCGAATCATTCAGGATTATCGAGAGGGCAAAATTCAGATTATCACTAACGCTGAATTATTTACGGAAGGGCTAGATTTACCCAATGTTGATTGTGTGATTATGTTACGGCCAACGCAGTCACTGTCGTTGTATTTACAGTTTGCCATGCGGTCGATGAATCCACGCAAGGGTAAAACCGCGATCATTATCGATCATGTTGGCAATGTCGAACGATTTGGATTACCAACTGATCATCGAACCTGGACACTTCAAGGTAGTAAGAAGCAGAAAACCAATTCAACGACCGCAGTTGTTTCAAGTGTAACAGTCTGTGAACACTGTTTTGCCACGTTTTACCGTAAGGGTGATACTTGCCCGTTCTGTGGAGCACAACTTACCAAAGATGAAGAAATTGAAGTTGTGGAAGATGCCAAATTGGAACGGGTAGACACCAAAGTTAAACAAATGGCCAAACAAATGATGGAATCTAATGTTGCTATGAACGTGGCTGACAAGAAACCAGCAGAGTTAACCAGCATGGCGGAATTACAAGCTTATGCCAAACTTCATAAATACAAGCGTGGTTGGGTATTCTACCAAGCTAAAGCGAAAGGACTGATTAGAAAGTGAGTATTTTACCAGAAAACAAAGTACACAAACCTAAAAGTACGCCACGAAATTTCTTTATTTTTGGAAAAACCATGAGTGGCAAAAGTTATTTAGCTGAACGATTCCCAAATTCATTGATTTTTAACACGGATGACAATTCCGAATCCGGAATTCGACCAGCAATTCAGTTGAGAAACCAGCGGAATGCGAAAGGGAAGCTAACTCAATCGATTATTGACCAGTTAGATGAGTATCTCTTAGCGTTGCAAACAGAAAACAACACCTATGAAACCATTGTGATTGATGTCATTGAAGATGTGGTATTCATGTTGGAGCAAGCGATCTGCATGGAAAACGATGTGAAAGCTTTGTCGGATATTCCATATGGAAAAGGTTACGCCATGTTTAATGCAGCGTTGATTGGGCTGGTAACTGAATTAAAACAGTTGAATATGAATGTGGTTTACATTAGTCGAGCAGTTACTACCGGTGAAGGAATCACAGAACACGAAATACCGGCGCTCAAAGAAAAATACTACAACGTGGTTAATGGTAACTGCGACTTAGTTATTCAAACCCAACGAATTGGTAAACGATACATTCGTCGAGTAACTGACCGTCGTAAGCATTATCAACGCGACCAAATTGAAGATCCTAAGATCTTAAATATCTTGGATAACATTTCTGGAGTATTTGATAAACCGATAAAAACAACCAAGGATGAACAAAACAAGATTGTTGAAAAAATTGACAAAGAAAAAGGAGATCATTAATTATGAGTTTACGAGATATGGCTAACAATGCACTAAAAGATTTTAACGCCAAAAAGGATAACCCAAACACTTTTAATTCACTACCATCTGGTGACTACTTAGTTTCATTTGATGGGATGGAACACCGCCATTCTGATAACGGTTGGGATGGATTAAGTATTGCAGTCACCGTCATTGATGGTGAACAAGCCGGTCGAAAAGATTTCAATGGATTCAATTTCGATACCAAGTCAGCCAACGGTAAGGATATTCCAGAAAGCGTCATTGCCACTAGAATCAAACTAGTTGCCAAACTTGCTAACGCATTAGGAATTACTCTAAATGATGATGACTGGGACGATATGGACACCCTTTCCGCCGCCTTCCTGGGTTCTAAAGGGACACCGGTTCATATGAAGCTAGATGTGCGAGAAAATAAAAAGAAGCCCCAATATCCATACAAGAATTATGACTTCTCTCCGGCAACCAAAGAAGAAGCTAATAACGATCCCATTGACATTGACGACGATGATCTGCCTTTTGACTAAATTTATTTGACGCAGTGACGTTATCCACCAACAGGGTGAAATGCCCTTTAAAGTGAGGTTAGAACATGAGGAACTTAGTAAATTATGCCATTAAGTATGCTGAATTTGGTTTTAGTGTCTTACCAATGGCTGGGAAACGCCCTCTGATAAAATTTGCTGATCAACCTCCCTTAACCGTTGAGCAGGTTAAACAGGTTTGGAAAAAATATCCCTATGCCAACATTGCCCTTCGAACCATTAAATTCTTTGTGGTCGATATTGACGTTCATGAAAATGAAGCGAATGGTTTTGATTCAATCAAACAGTATGAACATCCCGAATACTTTCGCAAAACATTAGAACAAAAAACAGCTGGTGGTGGTCGTCAATTGTTGTATTTAAAACGTGATGATATGACGATTCAGCAAAACATTGGTTGGCTACCTGGTGTTGATATTAAAGCCCATCCAAATAATTATGTGGTCGTCGCACCAAGTAGTAACCACGGCAAGCTATACGAATGGTTAAATAAACGGCCAATTGTGACGGCAAGTCCAGAATTAGTGAAGGCGATCAATCAAGAAAAGATCACTAATTACACCCCAGAAGATTTAAAGTTCAGCGGTGGTAAAACCACAACCACGCATTTATTTGAACAAATCACGCAGGGACTAGGCGAAACCGGCGGTCGTAATAATGCATTAGCAGCCTTCATCGGTGGGTTATTGTTTCGCAATGTGGATGCTGAAATTGTATATCAGTTGGCAATGATGGCTAATCAAAACACGCCAAAATCATTATCAACCAATGAGTTTAACCGAACTTTTGATTCAATGGTTAAGAAAGAAATTAAGCGAAGGGAGGATAGCGATTAATGGCAATTGATGAAGAGATCGATAAGCTAAAAAAGTTACAAGAAAAACAAAATAAAGTTGCCGAGATGCCAATTCAAGGCTTGAAGCTGAATAAAGACGGTGCCATCCGAGCAAACAGTATTCACAATATTGGTGTGATTCTACAGCGTGACCCACTGTTAGCAGGCAAAATTGCTTTTAATGAATTTACCTACGAAATTGAGTTGTTACAGGATATTCCTAAATTGATGCTGGAAAAAGGCGTGATTGATGACGATTATCCACCGGCAATCTTGAATTACATCGAAAGTAAATACAACGTCCTGTTCTCTGACAAATTATTAAATGGTGCATTAGTCAACGTGGCCAGGAAAAATGTGTATAATCCGGTGCTAGATTACTTTGAAGATTGCTATCAAAAGTGGGATGGCAAGATCCGTTCTGATGATTTTTTACCAGATTATCTAGGGGTTGAAAAATCAGCAGTAACAGCATTGCAGACTAGATTATTTTTTGTTGGAGCGGTTGCTAAAGTCTATAAACCTGAAATGAAATTTGATTATGTTTTGGATTTAATTGGCGGTCAGGGTGCTGGAAAAACCACCTTACTGAAGAAGGTTTCTAACGGTTGGTACACTGATCAGTTTACAGATTTTGAAAACAAAGATAATTATTCAAATATGTTACGAGCTTTAATTATCAATGATGATGAAATGACCGCGACTAACAACAGTAGTTTTGAAATCCTGAAAAAGTTTATCAGTTCTGAAGTTCTGGAGTATCGCAAGCCATATGGACGACATACTGTACGGCGTTGCAAAAATTTTGTAATGGCTCGAACAACAAATGAACTGACATATCTAAAAGATAAAACTGGTGAACGGCGGTTCCTACCGAATTTAGTTAATAAACGGTTACAAAAGAAATCACCATTAACCGATTTGAAACAAGATTATATCGATCAATTGTGGGGTGAATTTACTGCTTATTACCAGGACGGCTTCAGTTTCATGTTAGACGAAGCAGAGGAGGAATTATTAAACCAACATCGTTCGGCGTTTATGTATGTAGATGAACAAGAAGGCGCTATTGAGCAATGCTTACAAGAGTGGCAAGACAATTTCATTACCAGTTCACAGATTGCTAAATTTATGGGTGAAGACAATTTAATTAACAATCCAAAATTAGCAAGAAAAATTAAATATGTTATGGACAACCATCATGATTGGCAAGCTGTTCAAAAACGATTTGGGAATGTTTCTCAAAGGGGGTATCGAAAACGAATACAGTAAATACAGTATGTATACAGAAATTTTAATAGGTGTATGCATCCGAAAACCCTTGGGACACACGGCCTTAATACCATTAAGAATACACTACATACACTTATAATAATAATAATAATATATACCCTGTATATAGCCTATATATAGAGTGTTGAAAAAGTGGTGTATTCGTGCATGCAAAGTCCCGCAACCATTGGGAGAGTAAGAACGAGCAACTATTTTCGGTGTAAACAGTTACTGTATACATGTATTCGGATGAATTATGACAGCAGAACATAAAATACAAAATGACATTCGCGTTGAGCTTTCAAAACATGGTTGCACTGTGTTTAGAGCTAATGTTGGTAAAGTTTTAATGGAAAATGGCCGCTGGTTTGATACTGGTTTACCACGTGGCTATCCTGATTTATTCGGGTTTAGACATTCGGACGGTAAGATATTTTTCATTGAATGTAAAAACGAACGAGGCAAGTTACGTGACGATCAGAAGCGGTTTGCAAAATTTATTAAGCAATATCCAGTATTATATGGTGTTTGTCGTTCTGTAGATGACGCGTTAAAAATTATTGGAGGTAAATAAAATGACAGTAAAGATTGTTGATAGGGAACTGTTCAAAATGTACCAAAGCACAATGGCAGAAAATATTTCTGATTGGAAGCGAATAGCTAAATTCGCCAAATTCATTGATAAATATGCCGATGATGAAACTATTTCTAACCGTGATGATTTAGCCAGTGTTATAGATGCGATTTTAAATCATGAAACGGTGAAATTGTCTGTACCTATGTATCGGTTGAAGATGAATGGCATGGTTGGTAGCAATGGTCAACAGTATGTATCTCGGCGAGTAGATGATCGTGGTGGGTATTTCATCTGTGGAGTTCGTAACCCGCGCGTTTGTCGAGGGGAAATCACACAACAATTTACACGTGATGAAGCTGAGTTTTTGAAGGATTTGTTAAATAATTCAAGCATTCAAAGTGTGGAGGAATGACGGTAATGAGCAGAGAAATTAAGTTCAGAGCTTGGCATATGCCGTTTGGGCCTAAAGGGCCAATGCAAGAAATGGTACATGGAAGAGCAAGCCATATTTTAGCACTTGCTGAGATGTCACCAGATGAGTATATTGTTGAGCAGTCCACTGGACTGAAAGATGAAAATGATGTAGATATTTACGAGGGCGACATCGTTTGTGTGTCTGATGCTTATGAAGACGTAGATTACGTAGACGCTGTCATTTGGGGTGATAAGGATGACTATCCAGCATTTGACCTTAAAAATCATGCCAGGGAGTATGATGCAAATGCACTATCGTCAATCTTTAATGGTGAATTTGAGACCATCGAAGTCATCGGAAATATACACGAAAATCCGGAATTGGTGGAGGTAGACAAATGAAGATCTATTGTTATTTCGTTCCGAAGTATACTTTTGTAGCTGAGCGTCGTGTTTTTAAGGTAGGCGAGGAATACCCAGTTTACATCCAAGAAGATTATTTTACGTTGGTTGCTGAAAATGGCGAGTTTAACCTAACCAAAAAAGGCCTCGACGAGACCGTTAAAAATTGGAAGGACGCAGTTAAAGTCAAAATGGAGGCAGACAATGTTTAATTATAGCAGCGAAATTAAGTGGATTAGAGTTACGGATATTGATGGTGGCTTAGTTTGGATCAATTTAGAAAAAGTAGAAAGAATTTGCCGTACTAGTGATGGTTCGACATTTGAATTTGCGAATACGGTTATCCAAACTATTGTCCCATTTGAAAAAATTCCAGAACTATTGAGCGGAGGCACAGCATGACACACGAACAGATTGAGCATCACAATTACGTGCTGCAAGGCATGGCAAGATTATTTACGCGGTGCCAGTGACGGCCAATTTAACGCTTTACACAAGACTTATAAAAGCTTGCCAATTAGCTGTTAAATGTGCACAATAAGTATATGTAAAATTATGTGATTAGAAGAGGAATTTTATATGACGTATGTGATAACAAAGCAAGGGAAAGTTCATAAACTGAAAGAGTTTCGCAGTATTCAAGCAGTTTTGAAAGCAGAAACTGGTTTGCCAATCAAAACCTGGATGGTTGAAAAATCTGTTCAGCATCATCAAACCATCTGTGGATGGACAATTTCTGAAATAAACGCAAAGAAATCCGCTAATAATTAGTTTCTCCTTATCGTCAATGTCTAGCTGTAAGTAAACCAAGTTTAAAGGCGGTGAAAAAATGGGAAATGAAAACTTAGTAAAAGCAATTACTGAGAGCCGAAACTTTGAAAACGGCATTAACCGGATTCATTATTCAATTCATTGTTCAAAAGACGATGCTTTTAGTCTATTAATTGAGCAAGTATTAAGACGAATTCATTTTTGGAATTATAACAATGCTAATACCTTGATTAAGGCATTCAGCGATCATAGCAATCCAGATTTTAAGAATAAGCAATGGGTAATTACCTATGCTGCTAAAGATGTGGTTGAAGATTATTATGGTCACAAGACGTTATTGGTAGAGAATTTTGATAAATCTGATGAACTTGGACAATTGGCGCCTATAAATTGTAAAAATTCAGTGTCAGTTGAGAATTCATTAGTGAATAAAGTTATTTCATTATTCCCGACGGATAAAACCAAACTGTTTGTAAAAAGCCTGCTTAAATATGGAAAAATAGCTACAATGGATATTTTTTCAATGACTGATAAAAAGTTTGAACATGCATTGTATGATCGTATAGCTTACGTTAAATCAAATGCACAAATGTTTACGGAGCAGTTAAGTGGTTTCGATCATCAGGATACGTTAGATAAGCTAAAGGTATTAGGTGATTTTGAATATTGCCTTAATAAATACGCTGATCCAATGACATTAAACAGCGAAGTTCACACCTTATTTATCAGCAATAGCGACTTGTTCAATGATATATTCGATTACGCAACTAAAGTATATGGAATGAAATACCAAGGCATTGTTTGGAAATCGTTTGGTTTAATTAATGATCATGAATTGAAACTGGATGAATACAAATTAATTGATTCAATCATTGATTTACAGCAGGAATTAAGTAAACAGTTCGTACCGAAAGAAGGACAGGTGAGCTTATATGAAGCTACATATCTGTCATGAGGTTGGCTGTCAAGCATTGATACCAATGGGGCAAAGGTATTGCAGTGAGCACGTTACACAGCACCAGAAGCCCAACCATGCAGTCAGTTCTGCACGAAACCGAGAGTACAATATGTACTATCGTGATCAAATAGCGAATAAGTTTTATCACTCAAAGGAATGGAAAAAGATTCGGCAATTTGTTGCTGCACGAGATTATTATTTAGATGCAGTCACTGGCTTGCCAGTCTCAAACGATAAGATTATTGTTGACCACATTGTGCCTAGACGTGTACTATCTGTTGATAAATGGTTAGACATGGATAACTTATGGTGCTTGTCACCGACTACGCATAATACGAAAACCAAGATTGAACAATCACTCAATCAAAACCAACTCAAACACTGCAGCAAACGTTGGTGGATTAAAGTATTATCTGAACGCACGAAATAAACATCCCTGATGTAGGAAACTCCTGCCAGCTTGGATGGTAATAATTTCAGGGGTGGGTACCGTTTTTTGGATGGTGGGGATCTTCATCAACAAAATTAAAAAAAGATGTCTTTGTGAAACGACAAAGTATTTTTCAGGTGGTATCATGTAGGTAATCGGAATAAATATTTCTGATGAGGTTTACTTATTAAAAACAATTTTTTCAACCTCCTCTGGGTGATATAGATATAAAGAAAAAATTGTTTAAAGCTTACTGTTTGAATCTTACAAAAAAATATTCAATTTAGGTGAATGTTTAAACACCCCCGGGGTGGTGAAAGCCTAGGGGAGCGCACGCCCAGGAGTAGCGCACGTTAAAAGTTGTAAATTCAAAACTTTTTTATGGGCTTACTATAACTGGGTGCACGCAATTTCACAAATTGCTTATATGAATAACCCTACTATAATGACTATGTATATTTTCCTCCTAAAAGTTAATATAATTAGACGTTTTTTCACGATTGTAGGGTGTATACGTTCGAACAGTGTGTTTAATGATTTTTTTGTGATTCATTAGTCTAAATGAATCAGATTGAAAGAGTCCCTATTGGGGGCTCTTTTTTATTGCTTGGAGGTGAACTAAAAAATGCCAAAACAAATGAAACTAACTACAGACAAGCATGCTCGCAAGGATCAGCGAGTTAGAACTCAAAAACTAATAACGGAAACTTCTGGAATGGATTTGATTCAAAAGAGTTGTCCAAAATATCTGTCAAGTTATGCGCGAGCAATGTGGACGAAACTTGTACCAATTTTGCAAGCATCAGGATATGTTAAACAGGCCGACAAGGGAACAATTGAAGCGTTTTGTATTAACTATCAATTATTGCGGAAAGGCTATGACTCAATTAAAACAGATGGTGTTGTCACCAAAGTTTCTAAAACTGTGGTCAATCAACGAACTGGAGAAACATATGAAGACAACGCAGGCTGGAAACGTAATCCGGCATCACAAATTATTGATTCTGCTACGGCAAAATTAAACAGCTTAGCACACGAATTAGGCTTAACACCATCTGCACGAGCCTCATTACTGCAACTCTCAGATGACAACGATGAGGAACCCAATATTAAAGAGATGTTAAATGGGGGAAGTGAGTTTTAGTGGTACAGGAATTTGATTTTACTCAAAGAAATACTAACTTGGATAAAATCTTTCAGCAGCTTGATGGGAAGGGCTACTTTGATGAAATCAAAAGCAAATACCGTGATCCGGCCACTGTTTATTGTTACCGGGTATTAACTGGTCAACAGTTAGCCTGCAAAACAATTAAACTAGCAGCGTTTAGACATTTGAATGATTTAAAGCGATCCACGGAAGGTAATTTTCCGTATTACTATGATTTGGATAAATGCCGAAATATCTGTAACTTCGCACGCATGTGTCCTGATGTTTCTCAAAACAAGCCAATACCACTGATGATTTGGCAACAAGCAATCTTGTGCCTTTCTCAGGGATGGCGAACAAAGGAAGACAAGCAGAAGCGATTTGAGCGATGTATGGTTTCAGTGGCTCGGACTAATGGTAAGTCATATCTATTGAATATCTTGATCCTTTACGCTTACTTGGTCGAGGCTAGTGACCAGTTTAACGCCGATTTATGTTACTTGGCGCCGGTTGATAAGCAGTCTAAGAAGTCTTGGCGTTACATTAAACAGACTTTTAATAGTTTACAAGAAATGCCTGGCTTTCGTAAATTGATCAAGGATCAAAATATTGCTATTAATGATGATGTTTTAAAGTCCACGAAGACTCAAAACCAGATATTAAGAATGACAGCTGGTAGTGCACAATTAGATGCCTTTCATTTCCTCTTTGCCACTGTGGATGAATACGGGGATGAAAATTTTAATTCAGATGTGATTTCTAAAGTCACCTCTGGACAAGTTCAAACCAGTAACCGACAAACATTTTTTATCAGTACGGCATACAGTAACCCTAAAGTCCCGATGTATAGTGATGTTAGACGACTCACTAAGGTGATGGAAAAAGATTCTAACCGAACGGAAGATTCAACGTTGGCATTAATTTGGCAGCAGGATGACCAAGATGAAGTTGATGATCCAGAAACATGGGTGAAAAGTAATCCATTACTAGATTTACCGGCTAAGCATGATACCCTACTGAAAGGGTTAATTAGTGAACGTGATTCTAAACTGGAAGATGGTACGTTAAACGATTTCATTAACCGTAACCTCAATATGTGGTTGCAGACTGCTAAAGATAAATATTTGAAATTAGAGGATATTCAAAAGTCAGTTGTTTCTGATTTCGAAATTGATAATCAAGATTGCTATGTGGGTTTTGATTTATCACATGCTTCAGATGATACGGCTTATAGTTTTGTTTTCCCACATTTGAATGGCGAACAAAAGAAATATTTCATCTTGCAGCATTCATTTGTTCCGTTAGCCCGAGCAGATAATTCCATTATTGTGAAAGAAAAACAAGATGGAATTAATTACTCAAACGCAGAAAAGCTAGGCTTTTGTGATATTTCGCAAAATTCTTATGGCTTAATTGATGAAGATTTTGTTGGCCGTTGGTTCCTGGATTTTGTTAACGATCATCATTTGAAAGTTAAGGCCTTCATTTATGATCCTTATCAAGCTAGCGCAATTACTGATTGGTTGGATAATAATATGCCAGAAGTGCCTTTTATTACTTTAAAGCAAGGGACGGTTAGTTTGAGCTCGCCCACAGTATTTTTGAGAAATCAGTTTATTGCGGGAAATATTGAGATGCTGGCTGATCCGATTTTGCAGACCTGCTTGGCTAACGCTGTAACAGTGGCTAATCCATATGGTATTAAAATTGATCGAACGGCGTTGACTTCGAAAATTGATTGTGCCGATGCCACTATCGATGCCGTGTCTCAAGCTCTCTTTTACTTTGAAAATCCTAATCATGGCCTTAAAGAAGATAAAAAGAATCCATTTAATGGAATGAGTAATGAGGAGGTCAACGAATTCTTTACCAGTGATCATTTTAGTTTTTAATATTTTCAATACTTGTTGGGTGATATATGTAGTGAATAAATTATTAGGGAGGCAGATTAGTTGAATCTGAAACAACTATGGACAGGTTTAATCACTAACCTGTCTTTTATATTATTTTTATTTGGGTTAATTGCATTTGTGGTTGCCGCAAGCCTTATTAATTTTATTGTAGGTTGGGTAGTGGCCGGGATTGCTTTAATCGTTTTAGCCTATGTCATTTCGTGAAAGGAGGCGTTGAATGCTGAACCCCTTTAAAAATTTTATGTCAAAACAAACACAAACAATTAGTACCACCGGGTATTCACCATTTATGTTAAATGGTACATTGTTATCCACTAACACTGTGGATGCAGACGGAGCACTGCAAAATAGTGATATTTATGCGGTGATTAATCGAATTGCAGGTGATGTGGCCAGCTGTGAATTTAAAACAGACCAATATAGCAACATGCTAAATCAGCCCAGCACATTATTGAGTGCTTATAATTTTTGGCAAGCAGTTAGTGCTCAAATGATGTTAACTGGCAACGCCTTTGCTCTAATTCAGCGAAATGGCAATGGAAGTCCAGCAGGGTTGGCCTTAATTCCGTTTTATCAAGTTAGTATTACTTTAGATAATCAGCAAAATGTTCTCTATTATACAGTTAATTATGGTGATGATCGTGGTCAGGTAACATATTTAGCTGCCGATATTTTACATTTTCGCTTGTTTGTTTCTGGGCAAGTTGCCACTGAACTAGTGGGTAGCAGTCCGCTAAACAGTTTAGCTAAAGAAATTAACATCCAGAACTATAGTAATCAATTGTCACTGAGCAGTTTAAAGAATGCAATTGCGCCTAGTTATACGATTACGGTTCCGGCGGCCAAATTGGAACCGCAGGCTAAGGAAAATATTAGAGAATCGTTTGAAAAACAAAATTCTGGTTCGAATGCTGGTCGACCAATTGTTTTGGATCAATCTGCTCAGCTTGATTCATTACAAATTAATCCAGATATAGCCAAATTATTAAATAATGCAACATTTAGTCAGACCCAGATTGCCAAAGCCTTTTGTGTTCCAGATAGTTATTTAAACGGTCAAGGCGATGAACAATCATCAATTGAGATGATTCGTTCTTTGTATCAAAATAGTTTGAGCCTATATATTCGGCCAATTGAATCAGAATTGTCTTTAAAGTTGGGAATCGACATTAAAATGGATATTAATTCGGCTATTGATGTTGATCATCAGCAATTAATTAGTAATATTACTAAATTAAGTACTGGTCAGTCACCAGCATTAACGCCGCAACAAGCGCAAACAATTCTGAAACAAGCGGGAGTTTTTCCTGATTTGAAAGTTTCAGCAGTGGAAGGAGGTGATGATAATGACAACAGTACCAATTAAAGGTGTTGTATCTAGTGATGATGATGCTGAAGTATATGAATTCTTTGGCTATTCAACAGTTACTCCTTCCGCAGTTAAAGATGCGTTAAGCACTGCAAATGGTCAAAATATTGTTGCCGAAATTAATTCACCGGGTGGCGATGTGTTTGCGGGTTCTGAAATATATACCGCACTTAAGAATTATACCGGTAATGTGGAAGTTGACATTGTTGGATTAGCAGCGAGTGCGGCCAGTGTCATTGCAATGGCGGGTGATACGATTAAGATTTCACCAACTGCTCAATTAATGATTCATCGGGCTTCCACCGTATCTCAAGGCAATGCAGACAATTTATCCAGCGATTTGCAGGGGTTGAACTCGACTGATCAATCAATTGCAAATGTTTATGTGCAACGAACAGGACTGGATCCACAAACAGTCATGCAAATGATGGCCAAGGAAACTTATATCAATGCAAAAGATGCCGTTGAACAAGGATTTGCAGACGAAATGATGTTTGCAGATCAACCAAATAAAGTTACTAACATGATGTCGCCCTTGATGTTGAGTAATCAAGCAATTACTAAAGTTAAAACATTGTTAGCAAAAGTAAAACAAAAGTCAAAGGAAACTAATAGCCAAACTAGTGACCAATTACGATCACATAAGTTGGCTATTTTATTTAAGAAAGAAGGAAATTAAATTATGGATTTAAATAAGCTGCATGATGCTTGGCTTGAAGCTGGTCAAAAAGTCACGGATCTTCAAGAAAAGCGTAATCAAATGGCAGTTGAACTGAATGATTCTCCTGAAAAATATTCGGATGAGGATCTCAATAAGATTGCTGATTCAATTGATAAAGCAAAGAAAGCTCGTGATTTTGCTAAGGGTGCATATGATGATGCTTTAGCAACGACTAAACTGGCTAAGCCAGGTAAACCAGCTACTGGTGGCCAGAAAAATGTTACACCAAAAGACAAGCCTAAGTTTATTAATATTGTCAAGGGAGCCTTAAAGGGTGATCCAAAGTTTTTGAATTTGATGTCTAGTGGACTTGATTCCCACGGAAATGGTGTTGGTTTGACGATTCCAGACGATGTCCAAACAACCATCAATACTTTAAAGCAAACTTTTACGTCGTTGGAGCCTTTAGTAACTGTGGAAGGAGTTAGCGCACCATCTGGTTCACGAGTTATTGAACCACGTCAGTCAGTAACTCCATTTGCTAATTTGGACGATGAAACAGCTCAAATTGGTAATAATGATGAGCCAGCATCTTTCAAACCATTAACTTATAAAATTCATCGCTATGCTGGTATTTCTAGCATTACAAATACTTTGATGAATGATAGTGATGCCAACCTCTTAGCATATTTGGAAAACTGGATTGCTAAGAAAGATGTTATTACTCGAAACAGTGAAATTTTAAAAGCGTTGGCTAAGTTACCAAGCGCACAAAAAACCACAGTTAATAGTTTTGACGCCATTAAGGATATTTACAACAAGGAATTGGATCCACTGATTTGGAATGAATCTGCATTTGTTACTAACCAATCAGGCTTTGCTGTTCTGGATAAAGTCAAGGATAATAACGGACAATACGTCATTCAACCTAACCCGCTTAATCCATCACAAAAAATGTTGGCTGGTAAGACAATTACAGTTATTGCCGATGCCTTTCTGCCCAATGATGAAAGCAGTTTTCCACTTTACATTGGTGCTTTGACGGAAGCTGTTCGTCTATTCGACCTTCAGCGGATGTCTTTGTTGGCCACCAACATTGGCGCCGGTTCTTTCGAAAATGACTTGACTAAGATTCGGGCAATTGACCGCTTCGATGTCGAATTGTGGGATACCAAATCGGTCATTTATGCACCATTTACTGGGTTGGCAGATTTAACTCCTGCTGCAAAGACTAGTTCAACTGGCAAGTAATTGAAATAAGTCGCCAATGAAATAAACAATACAGTGATGGGCGGCTGTTAGGAGGGGTGTCATGTGACGGTTAATCCGACAGAATTAATGGATGAGTTGCATATTGACCAAAATCCGACTGAATTAACGACTGTTACCAATTTGATTAATGAGGCAACTGAGATTGTCAATCATTCAGTCAGTTCATCCGAAACCCAATATCAGGCCTCATCAATTTACGACTTAGCAATAAAAACACTGGCAACTCAATTATATTATGATCGTGAATTATCTAGGGGGATGTCGGCTGGTTTGTTGATGATGCTAGATCAACTCCAAGGAATGGTTTCAGGAAGTGATCCGGATGGCACTTAATAAATTTAGTCCGGAGCAGTTTAATCGGCAAGCCCAGTTTGGAACGGCTTTACCAACAATTAATCCTAATACTGGTGCATCAGGAACGCAATTTAAACCACAGTTCGTGTTATGGTGCATGCCTTATACGCGAACTAACACACAGAACGTTTCGCTTTTGGGAACAGATTTTGAAGATACTATTCAAATTGTTATTCGACACAATCCGTTAATTGACAAAGGTCTGCTAGTTCAATATCAAGACCAACTATATCAAATCGTTAATTTGAGTTTAGATGATAGCAATAAAATTGTGACTTATGACATTTTGACTCTACAGATTAATGAGAGGGTTGGTAAAAAACATGGTTAGTATGGCCGAACAATTAGACGATTATTTAGCGAAAATAAAACGATTGGTACCCAACCGGGCGGAAAGAACTATAATCACTAAAGCCGGTGCCGATGTTTTACAAAAGAAATTAGCTGATGAAACTAAACGGCTACATTATAGTAATCGAATTGCTACCGGAAATGATCCTCACTTGGCTGATAGTGTATTAGTTAGTTCGAAAAATATTGATGGTGATGTGGATGGGACAGCGACAGTTGGCTGGGCCAAGAAAAAAGCAGTGATTGCTCGCTGGCTAAATGATGGCACTGTTTACATTGTCGGTGATCACTTTGTGGAAAAGACCCGTGAGGAAACTCGTTCTGATATATTAAAATCTGAATATATTAAGTGGAAGGAGCTGGGTCACTAATGGAATTACCGGTTATGACTGTTTATCATTTAGTTCAGTCTTTACAGTATGGATGGATTGATGAACTTTATTCCATGAACATTCCTCCCGGAGCTGATACTTCTGGAAAGCAGACCATTGTCTTGATTACTTCCATTACTGAACCTTTAGGCGGATTTCGCAATGATCAATTTAGTAATTTACAGGCTAACATTCAGATTCAAATATTTTGGAAAAAAGGAACACAAGAAAATATTTTTAACAATGAAGTTGCCCTAATGAATGATTTGGAAAATCAGGATTGGCTGGTTAGCTCACATGAGCCTAACACTGTGGATCCAGACACCGATCAAGTTACGGCAACTTTTTCAGTTACTAAAACAATTATAGTAAAGAAAGAAGGACTTTAAATGTCAACACATGGTATTAAAGATGTCACCTTTGGTTTGGTTGATGCTAATGGTAAATTACTGACTAGCGATGCAGGAGTAGGAACTAATGGTATCTATTTAGTTGATGGCGATGCTAAAGGCGCTACGACGGCCACAGTTTCTGGCTTGGAAGCCGCGGGTACTGTCGCCTATGCTAATGATGAAGCAAAACGAGTTTCAAATGGTCAGGCACAACCAGAGGTCGCATTGGAATTCTTGGATATTGATTTTGACGAGTTGCAAAAACTCAAAGGATATATTCATGATGTGGCTAATGGTGGTTGGACACGTCAATTGCCAAAGCCCCATGTAGCAATGTTGTTACATTTTCGTTCATACACGAATATTGATATGTACGAAGGCTTTGCTAATGGTCAACTAATTGAAACTGGTAGTTCTCATGCAACGGATAATAATGCTGAAACTGATGCCAATACGGCGTTAACTTACCAAGCATTAACACCAGCTGACAATAAAATCTTCAACGGAGAACCGTACAAGATTTGGATGTCTCAAGATACTGGATTTGATAAAGCTAAAATGTTGGCCGAAGTCTTTGGTGGTTATTCAGCTACTACCGGCGTTAAAATGCCAGGAAAATAAATTAAGGCGGGGATTGTTCCCCGTATACATAACTAAATAAAATAAAGGAGTTTTGATCATGAAAATTAATATTACTCGATTAGGTTTACGTAAAAAGTCAGCTGAGGTTAAGACTACTGTAGGAGTCGTTGAGAAAGCACAAAATTTACAAATTCAATTGCTAAAATCGGATTCAATTGACTTTACTAATGATGATCCACTAGTAGTTTTAGAAACGCAAAAGAAAATGGTTCAAGGATTATTGCAATTTATGATTGATATTTTTAAGCTATCCGACAAAGAAGTTGAAAAGATTAAATCCACTTTGGATTTTACGGATTTTCAAAATTTCATGGCCTATGTATTATTCCGGTTTCAAGGTATGAGTGATGAAGACTGGGAGACTGTTACTAAACAACAAACTGAGGAATCAGCAGACCCAAAAGAAAGCAATTAAGATTAGCCAAATTAATTAATGACCTAAGCATATCCCAACAAGATATGCTTTTTTTTAAACAACAAATGATGAAGCAGGGAATCTTACCAGATGAATTAAATCGACAAGATTACTTTGAATTTATGGCAGTCTTAAATGCTAAAGATAAGAAAAAACAAGTAACGGATCCGGTTGTCGAGTTATTAAATAAACGAAAGGGGACTGACTAATGGCTACTATTAATGATGTAATGAGTACTTCAATTCGCTTGGATGCAGTACAACCCGCACGGTCATTAAAAACTTTAACTAATTACATTAAAGCTAATACCAATGCATGGCGTTCTCAGGAGGTGGCCTTAAAATCTTCTGGAGATAAACTAGATGCTTTAAAAACTAGGTATCAAGGAATATCAGAAGAAATCAAAGGTTATAACTTAAAAATTGATGAGCTGAAACGTCGACAGTCAGGCCTTGATCAAACAACCAACCAAGGATCAGAAAAATATGCTAAATATGCTAATCAGATTGCTAAAGCGCAAGAGAAGATTGCTGGATTAAATGATCAACAGTCTAAGGCGGAAAAGCAATTTGAATACCTTAATTCAGGACTATCTGGATTACAGCGCAACTATCATAACCTTAATCAGGTAACTAATTCTTATGTGGATGCGCTAAAGGCTCAAGGAAAGATTAACCAGGCTGGTCAAGTAAAGCTTAAAGGCCTTAAGGAAGGATTGAATAGCTTATCTGATCAGTACAGATTACAAAATAGTGAACTCAGTAAAAACTCACAGGCTTATAAACAAGCCCAGTTGGCCTATGAAAAACAACAAAATGTTGTTAACCGCCTCGCCAACGATACCCACAAGAATGCAGATGAGTATGCCCAAGAAAAGGAAAAGCTTAATCAATTAAAAGGTAGCTTGGACATTGCTAACGAAGCTTTTAACACCCAACAAGTACGAGTCAACAAAACAGCCACTTCACTGGCCAATGTGCGTTCTGATGTGGTCAAGTACGATTTACAAGTCGGTCACATGAGTGATGCAATGGTGCGATTGGGCGATAAAGCTAACATTGCTAAGAATAAATTTAAAAATTCATTTGGATCAATTAAAGGTAGTTTACTAGGTGCTAGCGTAGCGATGGGGACATTGGGAGCAGCAGCTTTTTCTGGCGCTAAAAAAGCAACTGAACTTCAAAATGTTTATAAAGTAAACCAAAACTTACTGGTTACGGGTGGCGACAAGGCTAAAACTGCTATTAAAACCGTGACAGAAATGCAAAAAGACGGGGCTAAGTACGCTCTTAAATATGGAGTTAGTCAAAAAGAGATTGCTGATCAATACCAAGATCTGATCAAGCGTGGCCATACGGGTGCTGAATCATTAGCGGTTATGAAAACTGAACTACAAGCCAGTGTGGCTTCTAGTGATGACTTTAAAGATGTGGTTAAAGTATCAAGCCAGGCGATCGAAGCATTTGGCATGAAAACCAATAATACGGCAAAAATGATGCACAACACCAAACGTGTAGTTAATGCATTAGCTTATTCTGCTGACATGACTGCTACTGACTTCCACAGTTTAGGCAAAGGCATGGAATATGTAGGCGATTCAGCTCATAATGCGGGCTTTAGTATTGAGCAAACTTCCGCTGCTTTAGGTGAATTGAGTAACCATGGCTTGGAAGCTGATAAAGCTGGGACAGGTCTGCGAAAAATTATTACTAGTTTAGCATCTCCAACAAATTCAGCTATGGGCGCTTTAAATGAAATTGGAATTAAATCAACTAAAATATTCCAAACTGCCAATGGTAATTTCAAAACGTTGCCTGCAATTTTTAAAATTATTGAGGAACATACTAAAAAACTTGGTGGAGCTGATACAGCACGCATCTTTAAAAATGTTTTTGGTCCAACCGGCATGCAAGCAGCTCAAATCTTAGCTAAATATAATGGCCAATTGGCTGATTTAACCAACAATGTTTCTAAAGCAAGCAAGGCTGGGACTTACGTTCAAAGATTGGCTAACAAGAATGCTCAAACTGCCCAAATGTCTCAGAAACGATTTAAGCAAGCCTGGGATCAATTATCAATTATGTTTGGGTCTAAGTTGTTGCCATATATGACAAAAGCAGCTAATCAAATGACCAAGCTCTTTGGTGAAAAAGGCTTTCAGAAAGATATTGGTAAAACGGCTACTTTAACTGCACATGTGGCAGGAGGAATCGCCAATATTGGCATTTTTGCTGTTCAACATTATGAAGGTGTCAAGCGCTTTGGTGAAGCATTAACTGCAATTTGGGCAGTTGGCAAAGTTTATAAATACTTTAAAATATTTAGCGACCTTACTTCTGTTTTTAGTGGTCAAAAGCTAAAGGTGAACCGATTGACATCAGCATATGATGATCAAACTCTAGCCATTGAACGTAACACTAAGGCTAAAGAAGCCAATGTGGATGCTGGGAATGAAACTAGCACAGTTGATGATATTGCTGATAACGCTGGTGGTGAAGGTAAGGTTGCCGAAGATGCTGAAAAAGACGGTAAAACAGCGGTTCACGATATAGATGATACAAGTAAAGTTGCCGAAGATACCGGGAGGGTAGGCCGATTTGCTAAATTAGCTGAAAAGTTTAAAGGTGTTAGCAAATTCGGAAAGGTTGTTGCAGGTTCTGTCGGTGTCTTAGATGTCTTAAATTCGGCAACTGATTTAATTGGCATGAAAAAGAAGAGTGCCGGTTCACACATTGGCGCTGCTACCGGTTCATTAGGTGGTACTGCAGCAGGTGCAGCAATCGGGACAGCTATTTTTCCTGGAATTGGCACAGCTGTTGGCGCTGGTTTGGGTGGATTGGTTGGCGAAGGCGTTGGTCGTAAGTTTGGTAAAGCTATTCAAAAAGGACTTTCAGCACAAAAAATCCATACACCTAAATTATCTACTAAGTCTTCTTTCAAGAAACTTTCTGATGAAGCGACAAGCTATTATAAAAACCGTGAAGCTCAGGACAAGAAGAACTTACAATTACTTTATAAAAACGGGGACATTACTAAAAAAGAGTACGAAAAACGCCTACAAATTATTAAGGGTGAAGGATTTAAAGCCAACCGATTAACTCTGATGAGTCAGAAAGATCAGCAAGCAATTGCCAAATATTATGCACAATCACGTCAACGATTAACCGAATCGTGGAATAAAAAGATTCTAAAAGCTGAGAATAAATACGGTAAAGGGTCCGTTCAAGTTGAAAAAATGCAGAAGGAAAAGAAAGAAGCACTTGAGAAACAACATCTTAAGTTTGCTACTCAAGTGACTGCTAAAGAAGCCAAACTGCATACAACCTTAGCTGGCCAGATTAAACTGTCTACTAATAAGATTGCTAAAGATTATAAAACACTCACTGAAAAGAGTAAAAAATATTCCAAAGAAAAAATGATTAAATTGGTGGCCAATGCTGATGAAGAACAAAAGTCTGTCAGCAAAAAAGCCAACGATGAATATCATAGTGTCTATAATTCAGCTTGGAAGAAATATAAAAATACAGTTAAAGCAGCGGATGAAGAGTATAAGGGAAATAGTTCAGCTGCCAAAGCCCAACGTCAAAAGATTATTGAAGAAGCTCGTAAACAAAGAATTGGTGTTATTAATCACGCTGATAAGCAAAAAAATGATTCAATCACCAAAGCAAAGCAGCAGTCTGATAAGGTGTACGATTATGCACATAATCAAAATCGTAAGGTAACGGCTCAGGCTGTTTCTCAATATGAGAGTATTAAGAAAAATAATTCCAAAACCAAAGACAATTACAGTCTCTCCTGGCATGGCATCTGGAAGTCAGTTGGTAATTGGATTGGCAAACTGGTAAATGGGATGAATAAGAATGCCATTTCAGCCCAGAACAAAGTCTTTAAACAATACGGTGGTTCACAAACCCTAGATCAGATTCCAACGGTAGCCTGGGCAACAGGTACCGGATTATTGAAAAATGGTTTATTAACCCAACCGGTTTTGGCTAAGCTTAACGATGGCCACGACTCACCAGAAACACATAATAAAGAAATCATTGTCCACGCAGATGGGCAATTAGAACCAGTTGAAGGTAAAGATACTCACCGGTTCCTAGAAGCTGGTTCCGGCGTTTTAAATGCTACAGAGTCTAAGATGTTAATGGCTTTAAATGGCATGCAGCACTTTGCTTCAGGTACCGGTTTATTTGGTGGTATCGGCAAATTTTTTAAAGGCATCTGGGGTTCTTTAAAGCAGAAGTTGTCAGCGTTATCTCATATTGCTAAGCATTCTGATGCAACCTTCAAACAAGTTTTTCAACCTAACTTTGGCGATATAAAGGGAACTGTTGGAGAGAACTTTGCCAATATGTTTGGCAAACGGGACAAACAGCAGGGGTCAGTTTGGTGGAATACTGCCTGGAATATGTTACATGGCATGGTTTCCGAAGGCGGCGGTCAGACTGATTCAGCATTTTTGAATGAAGCTAAGAAATTGGCAAATCGTGCCCATCACCGATATTCTGAAGGCTCTAATGTCCGCTTAGGACCGAATTATTATGATTGTTCTGGCTTAGTTTATGAGACTTTGAAACACATGGGAATTACAGTTCCTGGTGGCTCGACTACTGTCCCTGAATACAACTTTTCTAAGCCTGTATCTTGGAAGAATGCGAAGACTGGTGATTTAGCGTTCTTCGGTCGTGGAGGAAGTCAACACGTTGGTATTGTGGTTGATAATAGTGGCTCTGGGCATATGTTCAGTGCCGAAAATCCAAAGGACGGGATTAAATATTCTACTATCAAGGGATTCGGTGATTTTGTTGGGATTCGAAGAGTGCCTGGATTGATTGACAAAGTTAAAAAGTCAACTAAATCTCATAAACAAAGTTCCGGATTACAAGCACTAGTAAAGTCGCAATTAAAGCATTCCGGGGTTTGGAGTTGGGTATCAAAAAACTTAAAACCATTATGGCAAAAATTGTTCGGTAGTTTAAGCAGTTTTGGATTAAGTGGTGATGTGGCAGCTAGAGCCAAAACCTTAGCAAAAGCGTTGAAAAAACTAGATCCACGCGCAACCAAGGCAGGAATTGCTGCAATCCTTGGCAATTGGGAATTTGAGTCGGGATTAAATCCTAATGCAAGAAATTCATCTGGTGGAGCCTCCGGTCTTGGACAGTGGTTGGGTGGTAGATTGAATCACTTGAAGTCATATGCTCGACGTCATGGTGAAAACTGGCGAAATGCGGCTACTCAATTAAAATTTGCGTTAAGCGATGACAGTTCTGATTCTTCTGTATTTAAACGAATCCTCGAGGGTCACGGTTCGATCACTTCGTTAGCTAGTCAGTTTTCTGAAGATTGGGAACGTGGTGGCTATACGGGGCAACACGTTAACGGTGCGAAGAAAGTTGCTAATTATTTGGGATATGCGAATGGTGGCTTAGTTGATCAAGAACAGTTAATTAAAGTGGCCGAACGTAATAAACCGGAAACCATCATTCCGTGGGATATTAACAAACGGGGACGGGCCTATGAACTTTTGGCTGATACCATGGCTCATTTTAAGCAAACAGATCAACAGCCCAACCAATCAAGCAATTCGGATGGTCAGGCTGTCAAAAGACTTGAAGCAAAGTTTGATACAATGATTAAACTTATGAGTCAATTGGTCGATGGCCAAAACAATCCGATTCCGGCAGTAGTGACTGACAAGCAAGTTATTCAGGCAGTCAATAAGCATAACAAACGAACAACGGCTAAGAATAATTGGGGAAGAGGTGTAACCTTTGGCTAACAATGATAATTATGATGTGAACACGTTTGATTTTGCGTTTGATGAAAACGGAAATGGTGGTTTTAATTCGGAAGACGATTTAGGCATATTTCTAAATCATGTATCGAAACCGTTAGCCCCCAATATTACTGAGTCGTTTCAAGATGTTCCTAAACGTTATGGTGGTGTGTACTTGGGAACAGACTACGGTGAAAAAGAATTCGACATTCCAATTACCTGTTTCTGTACTACTCGTGACGAATATAATGAGCGCATTAAAACATTGACTAATGTTTTAGTTAATACCAGCAGTGATGCTGATACTGAATATCCGTTAAGGTTTAATGACGATCCAGATGTAACTTATTATGGACACTTTACGAGTATTCCAACACCGACATTTATTAATGAAGGTGTTCAGGACTTTCAAACCACGTTAGTCTTCATGCTGGCGGATCCTCGCGGTTTCCTGCCGCAAAAAGAAATAAAAATTACGGACAATGATCAGCAAATTATTCCTGAAGGAAATACTGAAGTTGATCCAATTATTCATATTATTCCGAAAACCGATCTTTATTATGTGGGTTATGAAACAAATGATGATTATGTAGCAGTTGGATATAATGTTGATGACGGTGATACGACTACGGATAGTGATGGCAACATTACAGTCATGGGACAATCCCAAACTCAACAGGTTGACGACCCATGTAACTCATTAGCAACGTGGATTCAATGTGGCGAGGATACACAAGCTTTTCCAATTTATAAGGGTGAGTTAGATGGAAAATCGGCAGCCACTGGTACTTCAATTATGGTGGCTAAAGATAAAGATGATCATTACGAATGGGGATCTCGTGGGAAACACAAGAATTTTTACGGACCAGCGGTTATGCATAATGGTCTACCGAAAATTACTCCCTATTGGAAAGTTTCGGTACGCTTACATCATGTTAAACGAATGAAAAATGAGCGGGCGATGGGAAAAATCGAAGCTTATTTGTTGGACAATAACGGTAATGTTTGTGGCCGGATGGGGATTGAAGATTACTCAATGGGCCGTTATCCACGGGCGTTTATTCAATTAGGCAATAATTTTGATAGTAGTAACTCTGATAGTTATTTGACATTGCTGTTTGATGAAGGTAATGGTCAGGAGAAGCATAACGGCAAACCAAAGCATGTTAAAGTTGCCTACACCAAAACGGTCACCGTTAAGAAGAAGACAGCCAAAAAGAAGACGACTAAAAAGAAGAAGTGATATAAATGAATCTACAATTCTTTGCGCGGAAGAAACGAAAAACTCGTAAGAAGACTAAGACTAAAAAGAAACGAGTTGTGAAATCTAAAAAGGGTGGCAAGAAGAGTAGTAGTAAAGGGGGTAAAAAAACATCAGCCCCCAAAGCTACGACAAAGAAGAAAAAGGAAAAGGAATATGTAACTGAAACCTCGTATATGAATAGGGATGCTTACTCGAATTTTTATGGTGAATTTATTCTTGAACGACAGAAAAAATCGGATAAGTCTGGTAAAGTTTACGACAATTGGGTAGCAGAAATTAACCAGTGGGATCCTAAAACTGGTGAGCCATATAGTGTTAACAATACAAGTAAAACTCACATGCATAAGGAAAAGTTGGATAAATCCGGTAAGTTTGGTTTTGCTTTAGCAAACATAGGCGTTTTCTTTGGTAAGCATGATATTAAAGAGGACTTAGTTAATCCAGTGGTGGCGTATAAGTCAGATTATGAAGCTTTAACCAATTATGAAGAATGGCGCAGTGATGGCTCTACTGATCCGGATGATACACCACATATTATTGCCAAGGCTGGTCAAGAAATTATTATTGATACGGCCAACAATAAAGTTACTATTGATGGAAAGCCGGCCGATAAATACGTTTCATGGTTATCGACCTTCCCTAAATTAACCGGTGGGGTTCCACAAGCTCTACACTTTGTCCCGGATCCCAAAAATGCTGATGTAACAATTGAATATCGACCAGCAATTAAGTAGTCACGAAAGCGACTACTTTTTTTATACATAAATAAGGAGGTTAGAGATTTGTATATTATCCTGGATAAAAATTTAAAGCGAGTTGCCACGTTATCAACTAATTCAGACGCCAACCCGTTTTGGGGTGAAGTAGTTGAACGCCAAATTGCCGATGATAACAGTAACTCGGATGTTGGCATTACTGGCGTTAGCACTTTTAATAGTACGGATCCAAATGCTAACTCCAAAAGCTGGAATGATACATTAACAGGACTAACCATGTTGCAAAGTGCCCCTGCGGCTCAATACTTAACGGTTGGTAATAGTGTCGCAGTGTATGATGATGTGCATAATCATTGGCGTATTTACCGAATCTATCAGGTTGACGAAAACATTGATGCAACTAGTGGAGCTCATCTGGTAACGGTGGATGCTATTAACCTAGCAATCTATAAACTAAATAAGACCATTCCACCCCAAAAAGAAATTAAAGATTGTAAATTAGATCAAGCCATGCAATGGATCATGGCAGATACCGGTTGGGATTTACAAAATAATTGCTCTTCAGGCTTGTTTGCTGATATTAACTTTGATGGTACGGCTTCTAGTCAAGCAGCCTTGCAGACAGTCTTATCAACTTACGATGCAGAAGCCGATGCCTATTGTCATATTGACTCCAACGGTATTGTGACTGACCTGATTTTAGAATTAGCTGATCAATTGGGAGAAGATGAAGGTAAGTCAATTACTTATGGACAAAACATGTTATCCGTTCAACGAGAAACAGTTGATACTAATTTGGTTACTAAACTCTATATCGTTGGAGCAAATAATGCTTCAATTGCAGAGGTTAATAATGGTAAGAACTATATTACCGATCTATCGGCAAATTCTCTTTATAACAATGATAGCAATACCTGGCTAGAAGGGACCATCACGAGTGACACTATTACTGAACCTAAAGCATTACTTGATTGGGGATTGCGGGAATTAAGATTGTACAATCATCCACGAATTAACTATGCTGTGGAGGTTACTCAAGATTTTCAAGCTAACTTGGGCGATACTATTAAGGTGATTGATTTATCTATGAACCCGATTTTAACCACGGAGGCAAGAGTCATTCAGCAAACTACCTCAGAAAGTGACCCAAGTCAAAATAAAGTCGTCTTGGGAGAGTTTAGCACAGTTAAAGTAATTACGCCGGCGTTTATCCGTAATATGGAACAGCGTTGGAATGACCATGTTAAGAAACTATTTGAAGATGCCCGAAAAAATGCCAATGCAGCCACAGTTAGTTTGATTACGCCGTTAGGTTCAACTTGGTATAACACGGATACTTCCAAACGGGTGATTGCAAGACTATTTATTGAAGGTGAGAATGTAACTTCTTATTTGTCACCGCAAGCTTTTAATTGGCAAAAAATTAATATGGACGGTACCCGTGATATTGGGTGGGAAGCTGACCATGCAAAAGATGGTTATCAGGTTACTATTGAACCACCATTTGTAGGTACTTTACTTGTAACAATTGATGATACTTACGTTAAAAATCAAGCTGAAATGTGGATTGATACCAGTAGTTCAGCTGACGGCTCTTGGCAGAAGCTTTGGGAAACTAAGGATGTCGCCAACAAAGATTTTAACGGTGATCAGCACATTGGGGCTTTACAATTTTCATATTTATTGAGTGATGGTTCAGTGTTGTCTAGTTATCACTACACTAAAGACAAAAGCCATTCTGATTGTGAGTTTATTAAATGGAACACCGATGGAACATTGCAAAGCATGATGTTTGTGACTGGAGGTGGCCATTGTGGATCGTTCGGCTATGATGAAAGTTCCAATACGATTTATACAGAAATAAAAGATCCAATTGATGGGAAATATTATTTGGTAACAATGGCATACCAAGCCAATACAAGTGCTAGTAATATAACTAAGTGGTGCCAAGTAAAACAATATTTTCGAGTTAACGTTGACTTACAGAACAATCTGTGGCTGGGAAGCACGACGAGTGGAAAAGTGTATGTTTGTCAGATAAGCGATTTACAGACAGGAAACTTCAAACCAATCATTGAATTTAAATTGCAAGATTTTAAATGGAAGCCATTACCAGCTGGAACCACTAATAATGGCGCTTATAACACTCTTCAGGCAAATGGGATTAGTTATCCATTTGCTTTTTTTACGGCTGGTGATGCTAACAATGCTGATGACAAACATGTTATGTGTATTAACTTAATTACACAGTCAATGGTATTTGATTATGTGGTGGAACCAATGCAGGATATTAAGTTAACAGTGCCGTTGGAAAATGGCGGTCATTTGGAGCCGGAAGGCATATATGAAGATGTTAATAATTCTAGGTTAATTGTTGGCTTTAACGTTTCTGAATATAGGGATGATGCACACACTGTGTCTATTGCTCATAGTGCATTATATACGGCTCCACTTAAAATCCGTGATGATTCTAAAGACTTAGTTGTTGAATATCCTGAACAAGATGAAGGTGAAAATGATGAAGCTGAACAACCAGTAATTGCTGGAAATGATAATGCGGATGATTCGGATGCAAGTTCAGATAGTGATGAAGATGGGGATGAATCAACTGGTGAAGGAACCAAAATTGAGGATGGTGATAACAATTGATTATTGCAACTGGGACGTTAAATATTGATGAAAATGCTAAGCTTGCCCAGCAAGCTTCTGACGATGCCAAAAGTGCCGCTAATTCTGCAGCTGATGAAGCGGGTAAGGTTAAAACATCGTTGGATGGGAAAATCACTGTTTCATCTCAAGAACCATTTGATGATGGGAAAACCCATGATGAAGGTGATATTTGGTACGTCCAAGACAGTAACCATATAACTAGTGAAATGTACACCTATGATGGATCTGATTGGGTTAAGACTAAGATGTCCCAAACAGCCTTGTCAGTTGGTCAGCTTTCAGCGTTATCTGCTGATTTAGGAACCATTGAAGCCGGATATTTGAACTCTGTGGAAGTTGACTCATCAATCATTAAAGGTGGCAGTATTTCTGGTTCATCTTTGTCGTTAACAAATGGAAATACTAATTATTGGTTAGATCAGAACGGGTTTCATGACCGTTATCATGGAAACAATATATTTAACGGTTATGTACAAAAAGATGTTTGGATTAATAACTCGGGAATTTCAATTTCTGATGGAAATTATAAGGCTGATATTCAACCAGAACAAATTAAAATGTCTGGCGGTGGTGGAACAGGAACTATTTGGCCTACGAATATTAATTGGCCTGCTATTACCATTTCAAATAACATTCAAATAAAATCTCAACACATAATTCACAGCATTGATTATGGAGCTTTGTATTTTGAAGGCGGTTCTGATGGTGGTGAAGATGGTATTGACATTCATGCCGGCGGGGTTTACTCACATGGGACTAATTTACTTAATGAAATTAAGAGGATTGATGGTAAACCTGATAGTAGTGGTGATATTAGTAGGATTGATGGTGATATTAGTAGGATTCGTGATGAAATTAGTGATATTAAAAGGGAATTGAAGAATAAGAGGAATAAGTAAGGTGATCTGATGAATGATATTAACGCGCAAGATTTAATTAACCAATTAGTTAATGAGTACAGTCAAGATATGGCAGCAAAAAATCAACAAATTGCGTTATTAAAAATTGAAAATAATCAGCTTAGAAAGAAGGTGAAAACTAATGAGTAAGGAACTCGCGTTCACGGATGATAATGATGTGGTTAAATATTTAGATACAACCACTGCTTTTAATCTGGCACTTACGGCCGATGGGGTAGCTTTTGATTTAACTAATGCTAAGTCAGTTCTGGTAAAAATAGCTAATGATGATGGCTACATCATGCAACAAACTATTGATTTAACCACTGTAACTAGTCCGCTTGGTGGAACACTAAGCTTTCCAATTAATCAGGATATCATGAACACATTGGTTCCAGATGATTATGATATTGAAGTTTGGGTTACTATGAAGGATGGTACACAGGCAATTTTTCCAAGTGATGGTACATTAGGCTTTTCAATTGAAGAGAACCTAATGAGTGATACTGGTGAAGTAATTCCGACAATCACTTTAAATGATTTTCAGCAACAATTTAATGATCTAAGTAGCCAAATGGAGAATGCAGTCCACAATGTGCAGAAGGGTGACCAAGGTAACCCTGGTAATGGTATTAAGTCTGCCAACAATCAGTATCAGTTAAGTGATTCACCAGTTACAGTTCCCACAGGGGGCTGGTCAGATACTATTTTGGCAACAACTGATCAACTTCGTTATCTGTGGACTAAAATTATTTTTATCTACGATGACGGGACGACTAAAGAGATTAATTTTGTTTCCAGCCGAGGTGACACCGGTAGTCAGGGGCCAATGGGACCAGTGGGACCACAAGGAAAACAAGGAAATGGTTTGGTTGTTAGGGGGAAAGCTGATAAAGAGAAAAATTTACCCACAACGGGTAACAACCAGGGTGATGGTTACTTAGTCGGAACGGACTTATATATCTGGATAGATGGTTCATGGCAAAATATGGGGAGTATTACGCCTGATTTAGCTGACTATGTAAAAGTAGCTGATATGAACAATGCTTTAAACACTAAAGTTAATGTTACTGATATGCGTAAACCTGCTAGCGATGTAGTAGGATTAGAAGATGTTCCAAATGGGCTTTATAAGGGGAGCCTTGCAAATAATACTGATTTAGATACTTTGACACAAGAGGGAATATATGATTTTTCTGGGGCGTCTTTTGTAAACTTTATAGATTCAGATAATCATTGGGGAACAATTCAGATAATAAATAAGGCCGCTTTACTTGCTCAGTATGTTATCTGTAGCGGTAATATAAGTGATCAAATATTTTTTAGGACGAAAAGTGGTAATCCTGCAACATGGTTTCCTTGGACAATGGTTCCAAGATTTAGTATGGATAATAGTTTAGTATTGCCAAATGGTATTCGCCTTAAGCCTGCTGACGATTCTAAAGTAGCCCACCTATCTGGTGCTAACAACTTTGATACCGTCCCAACTGTTAAAAATAATCCGTTATTACTTGCAAGCAGTTTACCATCTGACCTAGCACGAACAGGACAAGATCAGGAGTTTACGGGTAAGAACACATTTGATACTGCGCCAATTGACAAGACAACAGGTAATCCATATATAACTAAAGATGGTGTCCCAGCAGTTCCTGATACTTTGGCGGACACCACTAAAGATACTAACTTCACCAGAAAACTTCAAAAGTCTGGAATTGACGTGGCAACCACTAATGATGTAAGCAGTGCAGTGAACACTGCAACAGCAAACATGGCAAATACTACAAAGTTAGCAAACTTTACAGCTGGCTTACAAGTTAATGGTAAAGATGTTGGCACAGGTGGTGGCGACAAACTAACAACACCTTGGGTTGTGACTAATTATCAATCAACGGACACGATGGGTCCACATGGCTGTAACGAAGCAACCGGATGGCGTATTTATAATGACATACTGTATTACTACGGTTATTTTTATGGGGCTACGGTATCAGAAGCTGTTATTTTTAATCTTTACACCGCTTATCCAGATTTTAAAAAGACTTTTAAAACTCTTGGTAGCAGTCCGGAATTAATGCATCAAACGTCATCTGGTTTTTGGGCTTTTAATGATTGGGGGAATCAGATGGTGGGAAATGAGGGCAACCTATTAATAGGTATTAAAGATACCGCGACACCACTTTCTGTAAATATTGTTTATCCATTGGATCGCTTATAAAATAAAGGAAGATAAAAACTTATGTTAAACGAATTATTAAAATCATTCAATTCATTACAAGTAACCGGTGCAGTTGTTTTTATGGTACTGCTTAAGCTTGTTAAGACACTGTGGAAAAATAAAATTGTCACTTGTTATTGGTTGGAATGAATTAACCAAAGATCAGTTTACTGATATTACTGGTAAGAATTATGACACAGGGGTGGAAAATTCATCAACTGCTTCTTAATTGACGGTCAGTTGAGTACACTCACATGTAGACGTTTTTTGGAATGCAAGTTTAATTAAATTAAAGTCCGTCACTTTTTTGGAACAGTGGTATAATCATTTTCGTAGGCATTAACCCCCTTAGTGCCTACGCATTCGAATATTCATCTGAGCATTTATGAATGCCCCATGCTCATACATTCCCCTCAATGTATGTGATGTATACACGCCCGTCATAAGATGGGCGTGTTTGTTTTCAATAATTAGTTGTTACGACTAAATAATCGTGATACAATGCGTTTGTGGAATTCCATTCCTCCAAGAAGGAATTTCATGTTCTTCAATATGATAAGAATTGAGGACGCCCTTTAAAGCGGGGCGTTTTCTTTTACACAAATTTTATGGAGGTAATTTTATGTACACACAAATTGTCGATATTTTTAATTCTCTTAAAGCAACCGGACTGGTTGCTTTTTTAATTGCTGTAATTCCAGCAACTTACAAATTGGTTAAACCGTTGATTGAAGCTAAAATTAAAACTGAAAAGAATACTCATATCAAGCAAGGGATGGAATTAGGCTTGAAATTAGCGAATGCTTTCGTTCCTGTGGTGGCAAGTATGCCTGCTTTAAGTAACTCAGATCGCAAAAAGGTGGTCAATCAATTTGTTGATTCTGGCTTAAAAGAGTCCGGCTTTAATTTTAAAGCAGAAACAATTGAAGGATTAGCAGAACAAGCTTACCAGTATTATAAACACACTCTAAAGGGAGATAATCACAAAGCACCTGTTACTCCGGCGCCTACAAATGACGTTACACCCGACGTTCCAGTCGATGACGATCCGGAAGTATTTAACGAACCCCAATCATCTGAACAAAAGTAGGAAGTGACGAAAATGACAAAAAAGGTTGCTGATTTATCAGTATTTCAAGGAAGCTCCGAGTCTTATATGAAGTCACTGAAAAGTCACGGAATTGATACCACGGTGGTTAAATTGACGGAAGGCACTGGATACATTAACCCTAAAGCTAGAGAACAAGTGGCTAACGGATTCAAAGTATTTGGTACTGTGAGTGTTTATCATTTCTTTCATGGTCATGGTTCATCAGAAGCTAAGTATTTCTTAGCTTGGGTAAAAAGCTTTGGGTTGGATAAATCCACAGTCTTGGCCCTAGATGTGGAAGCACAAGACCTTCCTTGGAAGACTACAGCTGAAGTAAATACCTTTTTAAAGGAGTTAAAAGCCAACGGATTTACCAACGTTATTACTTATGGATCCGGTTCATGGTTTGCTGAAAAGCGAATTGATCGAGCGAAACTTATTGATAAGCATATTTGGGTAGCGGCGTATGGTGTTAGTCAACCGGGAATTGATAATGCGAATGCCTGGCAATATACCGATAACTATGATGGATTAAAGGTTGACGCCAGTTTAGATTTTGATGGTTCACTGTCCGGAAGTGGGGTAGTTATTAAACCTGCTAAACCGGAATATTATCAAACTCCAGGCCTATACGAAGCAACACAAAGCGTAATTCACCAATTTAACGATGCTGAATTCAAGTCTAAACGGCATACTCGTCTGATTAAAGGAAGTCGATTCTATGCTACCCCAATAAAATATGGTGAAATTTATCGCCTTTCTACACCAACCGGTTACTATACAGCAAACAAAGATAAAGTTAAATTTATTTTTGCAGTAAAGGCTGGTGATAAATAATGGTGGGAGTTCCTGATGAAATCAATATGACTAAAATGCTCATTGGCATTAAAGAAGATATTTCTTCCATTAAACAACAGCTGAATGATCAGGCTGATTTGAATGCTAAAACAGATAAAGCTTTGGCTAAGTCTATTGAAAATGAACATCGAATTGATAATCTTACACATATTAAC
>ENA-OXIW01000054-OXIW01000054.1-human-gut-metagenome-genome-assembly--contig:-NODE-54-length-44364-cov-927.599_pt1 | contig 44364 bp, 58 predicted proteins | sample MGYA00249822_ERZ652370 | MGnify/ENA primary metagenome ERZ652370 (study PRJEB26925, sample SAMN05826923) | human gut metagenome | biome: ENVO:2100002; feature: ENVO:00000062; material: ENVO:00002003... | reverse complement strand
ACATCCGCTTTTAAAGCTGTTGTCTCTGTTACAGCACTATTTTTAATGGCCTGGGTATCAGATTTTAACTGTTCGACATCTGATTTAAGTACTTGAATAGCAGCCACAGATTGACTGGCAGAAGTTGCAGATCCCGCAGCATTAGTTTCACTAGCCTTAGCTTTTGTTTTCGAGGTTTTTGCATTGGTTTCAGAGATTTTTGCCGCAGATGCCGATGCAGCAGCTTGCCCAGAAAATATTTCCGCCTCATTCCTAAAACCGCTAGAATCAGCCGCTGATTGGGCTGCATTAGTCTCACTGGTTTTTGCTTTATCTTCACTAATTTTTGCATCAGCCGCCGATGCAGCAGCATTAGTTTCGCTAGCCTTTGCCTTATCCTCACTAGCTTTTGCATTAGTTTCGCTAGTTTTAGCTTTTGTTTCACTAGCTTTTGCATTAGTTTCGCTAGTTTTAGCTTTTGTTTCACTAGACTTAGCATTAGTTTCAGAGGTTTTTGCAGCTGCAGCTGATTTTGCAGATTTAGTAGCAGAAGTGGCAGACTGAGTAGCAGAGGTAGCAGACTGAGTAGCAGAAGCTTCAGAAGCTCCAGCAGAAATAGCAGCTTCCTGTTCAGAGTTTTTAGCATTAAGTTCTGAGGTTTTAGCAGCTATTTCAGAATCTTTTGCAGCCGCAGCAGATTTAGCAGCAGCCTCTATAGAAGATACTAACTCATTAGCAGTAATAGAGCTAATAGAATTTCCAAGAGTTACTGTGTATCTAGGAAATTTACTAGCAGTAGCTTTAGTATCATCAATATTTAATATTTGTTGTACAATAATCTTAGTAGTTATTGCCATTATCTAGTTACCCCATCACTGATAAATACTTTACCCTCCATTATACGAAAAGAGCTAATAGCTGATCCTATGACATCTCGTGTCATAATTATATCATAGTATCCTGCAAAACGTTGGCGAGGGTTATACTTATCTCTCTCTTTGGTAGCTTTTTCACCAATATTATCTACCGCCTCTACAGGTAAACTTATAGCTATAGCACCTTGAGCAGCATCAATAATTTTAGTAGTAAAAGATGCCAAAGTTTCCGCGTTCTCATCAAGCCCGGCCTTTATAGTACCCCTTAGGGAATACCCTGTTAAGTTAACAGGGGTATTTGTAGGTGGATAAGTACTATCATCAACATCTAAGAATTGCATCATTAGACCATAAGGTACTTTTTCATCTATTACTAAGTCTATAACTCTATTTTCAGTACTCATTATTTATTACCTTATATGGATATACCCACTATTTAGGTCTATCTTCATCTTGTAGTATGCCTCAGGGTTTCCCGATAATGCAGCATTCCTATCATAAATGATGTTAACACCGATCTGAGATAAGAAAGCATTTCCTGCTACAATTTTATCAGCCGTCACCGTCCCATTAACAATCATGTTTCCGTGGAGAACCATTGCAGGGTTAACCCAACCAGACCCATTCCATTGCCGTGTAAATGCTGATTGTGGGGCATTACTGTTAAATTCAGTTAATACATCATATTTAACTGGGGGAGAACCGAAGTTACTTTGAAAGAAGGAATTAGCTTGTCCATCATCCCAACCACCTAAACCTGCTATACCTACAGAGTACATCCCAGGACCACGTTGTCCGTCATGCCCTATAGTACCTTCAGTACCACTCCACTGAACCACGTCTGACCAGCTAGTACCCTCTAATAACCTATTAGTAACTGGATCAAGTGTACCAGTAGTCGCATAGATATTTTGTGTCATATCTGTACGGTTAGGTGGAGTTTTTGACCAACCAGGAGGTGGATAATCTTGTTCTAGTGGTTTAGCAGGTAGAGATGTTGCTAACTTATAAACAAATACTGTCTGTTTACCTTGTAAACCAGTTTCAATATCTACGTCACCATTTGGTGTCCCAATTACTACACCACTAGAGATACGCAAGGTAGTACCATCATAACGTATCCATTGTGTAGCGTTACCAATGTCTAATTTAGCTTTGGCAGAGGTATTATCCATACCCATCCAAATACCGGAGTTATTATCCCCCCAAGATTTACCTTGAGTGTAAATTGCTGGGTTATCCTTACCAGATAAGTTAGTCATGATAAAGTTCGCAGCATTAATATCTCTAGTAATTACTTTACCATCAACGTTAACAACACGGTTTATGGGGTCAAAAGAAATAGGTGCTTTTCCTTCTTCGTCTAACAGACCAATGTTAATAGCACCAGTAGCTGCGTCGATTAAGAATGTCTGTCTCCAGATTTCTCCATCTTTCATGCTGCCCTTAATAAAGGCATAATTAACATCAATACCCGTCTCATTGACAAAGCTATTGTCTAGAGGAGTATCTTCATTCAATATAAATGTTACAGGAGCTGATTCTGTTATATCTTGCTTATTTGGTCCCCAGGCAATTGATGATACCTTAAAAGTATGCTTAACTTTCCATGGGAATGATATAATCGTTGCAGCTCTAGCAGCCCCAACGTTTATCTTTTGAGCTTTAGCCCAGCCAGTCTTAGCGTATTCTTCAGAGTTTATATAAGTAACCAGAAATTCACGGACATTAGCACCCGCACCACGTTCCCAGTCCCACTCTATTCTGATATCATATCGTTCCTTACCATCTGCAATTCGTGCAGCTTTAAAGGCAATGTTAGTAGGTGCAGTAGGTGGTACAAAATTATACGCTACAGTGAAAACGCTAGGATATTCATAATAACCAGATGAGTCGACTGTAACACCATCCGGCATCGTAACTTGACCAGATATTCTGATCTTATAGTCGCCAACAGGAACACCACCAAATTTGATAGTAGGTCCCAACGCGCCTATATAATATTTAACCCATTCACTATCTTCTGATGCAGTACTTTTTAATTCAATAGTGCAGTAACTAGCTTCACCAGCAGTCTCTACAACAACTATTGGAGCACCAACACCAACGTCAACGGGTTCTGATTCAGATCTTGCTGCAGTAATTATTGGCTTTTCCTTTGTTCTAAAGTTAGTTTCATTAGAGAGGTTGATACCAATTTTTGCATTTAAAAGCTCTGAGTCGATAATTGAGTCATAGAAAGCCCCCTGAATCTCATAGGAGGTAGAGGGAGTTAGATTATTAATCATTACGAAGAAAGTATCTATACCGGTGTAATCACGTCTATCTATACTTTCTCCTATTTTTAACCAAAAAGATCTACCAATAACATCATAATCAGTATAAATGGAGTGCTGGACATAAGCCAAAGTATATCCAGTCATTATACTATTTAAGACCATTTTGGCTGGTGCATTATTTGAAATCATTAAATGGATGCCCACTCCACAGACTGTTCTCCATCATCCCCTTCAGCCCTAATACGAAAATATAATTTTCTATTTATACCTAGAGCACCGCTGTTCTGGAGAGCAAAATCTGCCTTATTATACGTTAATAAATAGTCATAAGTATACTGATTTTCAATACGTACACTTCTTAACATCCTATTTTGTGAATCGTGTATTTCAAGGGTATAAAATATACTCTCTATTATATCTTCTTCAGGTATTCTATCCCAGGCTAGTTTCACATCTGGGCCAACAAACTCAGTTACATCTCCAGAAGCAGTATTAGTTACCCTAAAATTAGATACTACACTAAGGTTTTTAGCGGAGTTAAGTTCTATGGACAGAGTCACCGGAGAACTTCTTCTACCATTAATATCTACTGCCCTTATCTCAAATATAGCCAGACCTGCTGGTTCTCCAATTATTTCTTGGATCATACGTTCGTTAGGGTTGGTCTCTAACTGTTGTACTATATAGGGTTCGGCATGGCCTGAGTGCACAATAGAGTAATAGACTACATTATTGGTTAGGCTCGGAAGCCAGGATAACTCACCATTTTTACCTATAGAGCCTACTAAACCGCCAGGAGTAGGGGTATACTTAAAGTCTCTAGGAGGAAGGACATTATTACTAATATCAGGAATATCATTACCGCTATTATCAACCTGCTCAGAGTTGATGAATACATCTTCTCCATACTCCTGTAGAGTAACATTTATCTTTCCTTCCCTAGAGTTTTCCACTTCGTCTACTAGGAAGTACTTCTTATCCCATCCGTAACGGTCGTATGTAAATGCAATAGCATCATTAGGCTCAATACCAATGAATTGATATGGCAATGAGAAAGAAAGTGTTCTTGAGTATCTGGATTTCTTAAGTTCTCTATCCGCAAAACTTCTTGCAGTGTAGTAGTTAGTAATATTAGCAAAAGATAGTTGTAGTTTTTTATCCAAGTTCTTGTCCTGTTCCTTATACTTGGAATTATAGAATGTAATGGAATTAGTTTTCCAGCTAAGGGCGGGATCTACGATAGATGCTTGAACTGAGTTGAATTTATTTCTACCAGTAGTATCTGATAGCTCCAAATCACCGTAAGTATCTAGAAAATTAATCTCTAATGGAGTATTAGAGTATTTTTCTACAGTAACCCTATACTGGCCAGATAAATTGTTAATAGCCCCACCATAGGACTCTAACAAACCTTGCACATTTTTAAATACTGATTCAGATGTATCCAGAATAGTATTCATTTGTACTATTTGTCTATTTTCTGCTAGTGGATCAGTCCACCCAACGTATCTCCAATATGGCTGCCAAGATACCTGATAGGATTCATCTATAATATCTAAAATAGCTGCTTCCTGTATTAGTTGCTGAAGGGGGAACTGATCAATGGTAATATTAGCGCCATATCTATCAGAGGTTAAGTAATCAAGTGTTTGCCAAATACCATTTAAACTAGTACTATTAGCAGTTACTCTACCATCAGAATGATAGACTTTTACTTTTTTACCTTGAACTTCAGCACTAACTTCAGGAATCTCAGTCCTATTTTCATTAATAGTGAAGCGCACTACTGCGTATGCAGTATCTAGTAGTTTATACCTAGCATCCCAGTACTCCGGTCCATTGCCATTCATATTCTGAAGGTAGAACCCACGTTCTTTAGCTATATCTACTAGTACTTCAGAGGCTGTTTGATCAGATTTTCCGTGATAAGTCCAAATCCTTATATCACCATTACCATCATTATATTTGTATTCTTGACCGTGCACGGAAGGACTACTAGAAGATATTCCTGATGCTATTCTTTGCATGGTGTCTCCGGCTACTTTTTTAACACCGAAACAGGTTCTAGCAGAGCTATCATTAGAGTCCATACAAATCATAGGATTATCACCAAAGGAAAAGTCAAGAAAACCGTCTATCTCCCCCTCAGCAAAGGCGTATACGACATAAACTATGTTGGGATTGTGTAGTTCTGTATCAGCAAAAATGGGTATTCCAGGAATTTTTTGAACTCCATAAACCACCGGTATGTACTTAGCAGCAAGGTTAAAATCTATATCCACTTCCTTAGTGACAGTTTCATAGTATTTTTTAAGGCTGTAGCTTCTAGATAAACCAAATAATTTTTTCTTTGATTTTAGCTTGTATCTTTCTTCTTGAACCTGATATTTTGCTAGGATAGAGATACTTTTATTAGAGTGGAAGAAGCCGTAGTCTTCTTGATACTCTGGTCTTTTAGCACCATTAGATGGTACTAACTGTCCAGCTACAACTTCAAGCCCCCTATGGGAAGCGTCATCAGTATATCTGCCATTAACTCTATCAAAGTCATAGAATTGGTTAGAACAATTCCAGGTAATTGTAGAGGTTCCTACTCCAGAGGTACTAATATTATCTTTAATGCCACCTCCAGTAATCCTCCCCCTAAAATATAGTAAAGGACCATTTGTATCTGGGTCTACTGGTAGAATAGAACCATCTTCGGTAATAATTGCTTGATGAATTGATACGGTTCTATCTAAGAAGGATACACCATTTTGCACTAGTTTTAGTACTTCATCCTGTGCTGTACCAGTAATAGTAAAAGATAGACTACCAATAGATAAATCTCTATTTTGTTTGTGTGAGCTAATAGACTTAACTTTACCTGCCTGGTATAGGATGCCATTATATAGTACATCCCTAAAATAATCAGTTAAATAAATAAAAGCAGTACTAGTACCAGTAGAGCCAGGTAACTCTAGAGAAATTAGACTAGCAGTTTTTATTCTGCTATTATTTTTTAAGTAGTTTCTAGCACTATCTAGTATTTTTTTCATAAACTTTCCCGTAAATTTAATGAGATGCCGGAATATGTTCCGTTATTATTTAATGTAGATCCGAAAGCATCACCATTCATGAGTTTTGTTCTAAATAGTATCCCATTAAACACTGGTTTTTCAGCTCCAGTAGTAGTTACAAATAAATCAGGATATAAATTTATAGACCATATATTGCCTGATTTGTTAAATGATGTTATTTTATATACTTTTGGGTGATTGGATAGTTTAAATAAATCACCTGGTTTAGGGATACCAGTAAGAACACCTTTTGTATCCATAGTAATATTGGAGCCCTTTTGTCCTGCTGGTATATTTACTAAGTTAGTATTACCCCTAACCCTAAAAGCCTCATACTGAGGTAATATAACATCAATGTAGTCTCCTGTCCTTTTGTACTCTAGAATAAAAGCATCTAGAACACTATATTCATCAGGAAACAATTCTGGGTAAGAAATATTTATACCCCAGTACTGAGCAGATACCTTAACTTCGTTAACTTTACCATTAGGTAACTCATCACGAATTACTGGGTCATTATCAATCAGGTTAACACTTTCGAATCCTAATCCTGAAAGTTCTGGATTCGTGTATGGGTCTGGTAATCTCATAGTTAATTTCTCCTCTTAGATACAATTATTATAATAGTATTAGAAAATTTTATCAAGAAATTTTTATTTTTCCATAAAGAAAAGGAGGACTCAAAGTCCTCCTCCAGTTTTAAGAATTTCCTAGTGTTTTTAGGCTAGCACCATTTTCATTCAGAGCTAATTCTACTGCATCCCTCAGAGCACCGCTATTACTAGAGGCGAACTCTCTAAAACTAGCAGCATCCATAGCACTAATATTCAGGATGATAGGTCTTCCTGAGGTTGAATTAGAGGAATTTTTTAACTCATCATTAGGTGTAGCTTTCATAGGAATCATAGGTGTAACTACTTCTGTACCATGTTCTCCCATCTGATAGCTAACCCCTGGGTACATATTACCACCTTCGGCACGCGGCACAAATGAATTAGCATTACCAATACCTTGATCACCACGTACATAGGATAATTCCCCAGCATTAGCAGACATAGATACATCAATGTTCTTCTGACGCTCTCCTAAGGTTAGGTAACTAGTAGTATCCGCTCCAGAATCTGCAATACTTGACATACTAGAGGCAGAGGATGCCTGCGCTAATGCCAGAGCACCCGCTAAACCTGCCGCAACCATTAATGGAATAGAGAACGGATATGGAACAGCGGTGGCTGCCTGCATTACAGCTACTGCAGTTTGGATGATAATCTGCTTCTTAGCTGCGTCTTGTTGAATCTTCAGCTTTTCAGCTTCCAACTTCTTCAACTTAGCTTTAGATGCTTCTGATTTACCATCACGTTTCTGCTCCGCTGCGATAGCTGCATCAATAGCACTAACCTGTTGACTAGTACTATACTGAATCATAGAAGATACAGTTTGCATGCCAGAAGCAATCAAGGAGGTAGTATCTAGGGATCCCTGAGAGAACTGAATCATAGCATTAGTTAAGTTACCCATACTTTGAGCCACAGCGGTTGCTTCAGAATTTAATTCAGATAGCTTAGAGATTGCCTGATCATAAGAAGCCATTCTATTTTGCATATCTGCAAAATCTTTGTCTTCCCCAGATAGTCCAGTTGTAGGAGTGTATACAGCACCCACAGAAGATCCTACCTGTTGCTGCATTTGGCCTTCTCTCTGCTTTCTAAGTTGCTCTAGAGCAGCAGCAGTTTTATAGATCTCATTACGATATTTGATCTCTTCTTCGGTATTGCCCTTAGATAGTTCTAGCTGTTCTTGCAAAACAGATAATCTTTCTGTAAGAATCTGGGCTTGGCCAGTAACATTTCTTTGTGTTTGGCTGACTTCTAGTGCATCCATAAGAGCTGATACATGTGATGCAGTTGCCTGATTCTCAGCCTCCCATAACTCCCGGCTTATTTGTGCTTGCGCACGTCTAGACTGTTCCGCCTCTTTCTGTTTGTCCGCTTGTTTTGTATACCATTCGTACTTCTCTTTCTCTACAGTTAGTTCTAGTTTTAGCTGAGCTAATCTATATTGAGTAGTAGTCATAGTACGGTCATTCAGAAGAGCTATCTCACGATCTACACCAAGAATTTTATCTGTGTAATCCTTGACCTTCTTCTGAGCTTCCATACCCTGATTGGTAAGTTTAAGTTTCTCCAGCTGAATTTTTTCAATTTCTTTCTCAACAGCTTTATTCCCCTGGTTTGTTTGAAGAACACGGCGTAAAGCAGCTTCTTGCTCTTCTAACTGTTGCAACTCTAAACGTCTACCGGCTTCCTGTGCTTTTTCTTTATCCTTAGTTTGGTTATATACATCAGCTATCTTCTGTTGAACTGCTAACTGGTTCTTAGTCTCATTACCAGTTAGTTTAACGTACTCAGATAAGGCTTGGGAAGCAGTTTTCATCTCAGATAAGGTGTTAAACCCTAAGTTGAGATTTTTAACATACTCATCCGCACTCTTACCAGTTCCTGCGGAGAGAGATTCTACATTTCTAATTACATCTTCAAAAGTTGCACTGGTTTTAGCAGCAGTATCTGTGCTCCTAGCTATATTTTGAAAGTCATTAGCTAAATCACCAGAAGTTTTCTTAGTTTGATTATATGCTTTTTGTTGTTCAGTTAATCCTTTTAATATAGTAGAGTTAAAATCGTATACAGCACCAGGATCAGTAGCATCTTTTTGGAGATTAATCTGTTTCTGAAATTCTGGGCTAGCTTTAGCAGCAGCTGCACCTGCAGCTTGATATGCGGATTTCCAAGCATTAAGGTTTTCCGTAGAGTCATCAACTTCCTTACTTAACCTAGCTACTTGTAATCCCATAGCTGCGGTTTCTGCTACAAACTTTTTATTGTCTTCAGAAGCACCTGAGGCCGCAAGACCAATAGGAATACCTTCACCAACTTGACGTATAGCTAGTTTTGTATAGAAATCCGCTTGTTCCATTCGTTTATCGAATTCAGATTTTAGTTTATTTCGCTTATCCAGAGACTCCTTATACATATCTAGAGCTTTATTATAACCTTCCTCAGAAGCAGCCAAACTTAAAGCAACAGCACCTACATTACTAGGGTCTATCTGTTTATTAGTTTGTTCTTGTGCCCTAGCTGCTTCAGCAGATATAGAAGCCTGAGATGTATAGAATACAGTATTAATAGCATCAATCGTTGGTCCTAAATACTTAGCAGCAGCTTGTTGTATTTTTCTTAGGGCAGAGTTAGCGTTAGCAGCAAATAGCTCCCAAGGAGTTAACCTAAGAACCTTATCTAGGTAGCCAAGCTGCTTAGTAGATTCAGCAATTATCGCGTTAGCGTATGCTTGTTGTTTCTGGAAAGTGGTAAGACTATTAATGTTATAAGTTACGCCTGTGTTAGCAGCATTTAATTGTTTAACATAGTCAGCATATGCGTCATTAAGACGAATGGTGATACCAAGCTCATCTAGAAGTTCGATCTCCTGTTTTGATACACCCTTAATTACACGGTTAAGTGCATCAGTCATATCAACACCAAGAACAGCCGCAGCACGACGAGCTACTAAACCAAATTTACTAAGTTGTTCGGCATCAAATCCGTAGGCTGAAGCAGTGGATGCTTGACGCATAGCTTCTTCAAAAGAAATAGCATATCCTGTAGCTTCTTGTAATGATCTAGCAAGAGACTGAACAGGAGTGCCTGTCTGAGTACCTACTATAACCCCAAATTGTTCTAGACGATTTAGCTGATCACCTAGTTTAAGTTGTTCGAATGCAGATTGCAAAACGTAGATGTTGGAAGCAATAGCTGCATACATAATAGGTAAACCACCACCTACTTTAGCCATTGCTGCGAAGTCACGAGTAGCACCACGTGCCGAACCAGAAGTATTACCAATAGCTCTAGAAGCTCTACTAGCAGCACCCGCAGTATCATTAAAGCCTTTAGCCGTACCTCCTAAAGCCCTATTAGTGTCGTATAACCTATCTTGAACTTTCTCTGTTGCAGCCGCAACATCATTACCCATTGCTTTAATAGACCTAGATACTCCATTAAACCCAACCTCTAGTTTATCCGCTACTTCGATCATTGTAATAGCAAGATCATCTAACTTAGCTCCTATATCATTTATAGATTTAGTAACACTAAGCATACCTCGGCTTGCTTGCATTTTAGTAAGACTTTTTGCTGCTCTATCTGCTGCCCTCTCAATGGAGTAAAGGGTTTTGGGTATTTTACCTAACTGCTCATTTGTCAGTTCGGAAGCAGCAGCAGCGTTTTCCAACGCATCAGATACGTTTTCAATAGACTTTGCAGTACGAGTTGCCCCCTTCTGTTTAATGTCTATTAGTAATTCTCGTATTAGCTTATCAGTCATGTTTTATTTTTCCCAATAAAAAAGGCTCTGGGCATATCACCCAGAGCCAAGCCTCATCGTGGAACGCCCCATTGGAGGAAACTTTTATCGTGCACGAGATTTAGCATGTGGCTTAACGTTAGGAATCCTTCCGTTTTGCGGCTTATGCTTCTCAGCACGTTTACGTGCAGCATCTACAGCTTTAGCATCAAATATATTGATGATGTGTAGAACAAATTCTTTTTCTATAGGATCAGTAATCCCATAAATATCAAATAAAACACCTAGGGCAGCCTTGTCTTTGCCTATAAATATAGGAAAGTCACCCGGTATGAAACAGTCAATTAGACTATTATAAATATTCATACTAATAGCTACAATAGGTGGAAAATCTTCAAGTTCAACAGGCATAGCCTTAGGATCAGGTTCTATGCCCATTGACTCGCAAAGTATTAGATATTGTTGTTTAGTCATTTTAGATGCTGAGCTTTTAATACATTTATCAGCAAAGTCGGCAACAGCATCTAGTAGTTCTTTACGCTTTTGAGCTACGAAAAGTATCTAAATGGAACACTGTCTGGTTGATCCAAGAATCAAACGCAGCAGAGTTCTGCATAAGCATTACAGCATTGTCACGACTAAATGGAACTTCAGTAGCAGGATCAGCATCTGTTTCAATCAGCATCAGTTTTTCAACGTCACCTACAGTCAAACCAGTCCAACCTTTAATTGCAGCATCAACGAAAGCTTCGATAAACTTATCGTCATCCTGTACTTGAATTAGAGTACCATTGACCCATTCATCGCGTTTGGCAGAAGAGATAACACGCTTAGAAGTAGCACGAGACATATAGTTAAGCTCTAGCTTAAAGTTTGGCATACCTGGGTATGAAAGAGTAATAGTACGGGTATCAAGAGTAATATCTTTTAAGTTAATCATTTTTAATTTCTCCAAAGAAATCTATTCTCACTGGGTCTGAAGAAGCAGTAGGTATAATATCCCACTCAACTCTATACACATCTGAGAAATCTAGGCGTTTTGTAATACGTGCTAAAGGAAAATCTATAGAAATATTATTATTTCTTATATTTAAAGGTACATCTGTCTCAGGCTCGATATTGTAAACCATATCTCCTGCAAAACGTTTTAAGTAATACAGGGAAATGGTTGCCGAAGCATTCATTTCATTTACATAAGCTCTTTTATTATTATAAATTTTATTTATATCAAAAACATTCTTATCTTCTCTCCAAGAGCATTGCTGTTGAAAAGATAAAGAAGCGGAAATAAGACCAGGTAAAATGCTACCGTTAGTAGAAACTATTACTGGGCTATAAGACATTACTTCACCCTGTATAATAGAAGCTGCTTCTCTATAGGTAGATACCTCGGAAAATTTCCCTGATTCAATACCAATATTAAGAATTGGTATATTCTTATCTAAAGAAAAATCTACTGTAGATACATAGCAGTTTTCAAAATATACACAGTTATTATCTTTATTTACTATATAGATATTGAACATAGTAGGTTCAATATTATTACTATATAGTGGGAGTAAGAAAGTATTACCTTTTCTATCAAAACCTAACCATTCAAAGAAGTTAGCCTCTGTAAGAGTATTACTGAAATTTACGGCTAGAGAGATAGAAGAGGGGGTTTGAGCATTTATAATAGAGTCTGCATAGTTAGTTCTACGATGAACAGTCCTACGAAGAGTCTTGAATTCCTCGTAGGAAGTCTGTATATCATAGTTTGATAGGGCATCAAAATGAAATGCCCTACCATCATACTCAACTATAACTTTTGACTCTCGCATTAGAGAGTAGTACATTTATTTAACCACCTGTTACAGTAATAACTTTAGTGCCTTTAACTCCAGAACCATCCTTAGCTGTAGCTTCAACAGTTACCGCACCTGTTTTACTAGCATGGGCTGTTAATAGTCCTGCTGCATTGATAGTAGCTGCATCACCGCTGGTGATAGCCCAAGTAACATCCTTATTCTTTGCAGAAGAAGGGGTAACTTCAACACTCAGCTGAAGAGTTTGTCCAGTCCGAACAGAAGTAGCATTACCAGCAGATTTAACAGTAATTGCGGTTACAGCATTAGTAGCACCATCACCATTAACAATCAAGTTATTAATAGTTGTTTTGGTATATTTACTAGAGAAGCCTAAGTAGCCTTCATCACCCGCATCCAGATCAGATGGAATAGCTTTAAACTCTACTGAAGTACCAAGTACATCATCAGTTTCAATAGTAGGAATATTAACGTGTGCTTGTTTAGCTACCAGAATAGCCACAGGACGTTCTTCATCGTATTCACCACCAAGTACTAGAGCAATTTCGAAGCGGTTAACTACCTTAAGGGTTTTGACAAGATCTTTATACAGTTTCATAGAACCAAGAGCTTTATCGTTAAGGTATGCTGTTAGAGAACCAGTTAATTCAAATGCACCTGTAAATGAGCCGATTGGAATATTTACACGTGACATAATATTCGGGGTTAGGTACGTGATGTTGTTATTAATAGTGAAAGTACCACCAGTAATAGGAATATCATATGCTTTACCAGAATCCATATCCTTAATTTTCAAGATAGTCAGTTTGTTCTTAATATAAGAACCCTGAATAGTCATATAGGTTTCATCATCAATACCTAGTGCATCTGGATCAAATGGTTGGCTATCTAACGGGATGAGCTGATTACCATTACCAGACCAAGTTACACGACCAATATCCTCAATATCAACGTTAACTTCTGCCTGGTTGATCTGGCAAGAGTCAATATAGCTCCATGCTTTGTCAGTAAGAATGTAGATGTGCAGCATAGCCAACTCATGATAAGAGTTATCTTTAAAGTTAACCATGAAGTTAGCTTCATTATTATGCGCACCTGTGTCTCCATCAAGATTTAATGCTTTACCACTAGAAAGAGCGTGCCACAACATATAATCGGGAACAATCTGTTTATTAGAGGTTTTATCCTTGTATGGCAGGATATATGTGGAGAAGCTCCACTCAGCTGCATTCAAGGAATCATTAAAACGTTTAGAACCACGAGTAGGACGCGGACCAGCTTCGTTAACAGTAATATCTGTTGAGTTACTGTCCTGACCCCAAGAAATATCATCCTGAACTAGAATCTCTTGCGTGTTGGTCTTATTGTGACCAGTCTTAACCGTAGACACGAAGATTCGAGTATTACGTAATAGTTGTAAAGACATTTAATTATTTTCTCCTAATCTGTAACTTATCTGCGAAGTGACCTGCGTGGAGGCTGATACCTCACTGTTACATTTATTTCTGCTAAACCATATGGGGCCAGTAGACCCTCATCTGTACTAACTGATGTAATGCTCATATCAGTCGCCTCACATGGGAAGGTCGATCCATTAGGTTTACTAACAGTATATTCTAAATTTCCACCTGTGTCAATAACGGTTTTTATATCCGCTACGAGTTTTTCTAGGGAAGTTTGAATGTCACCATCTTTCTCTTTATCATACACCAGGATAGGAAGTTCTAAAAACATCCACTGTTGACCTGAGGGAAGATACTGCCCAGTTTCAGTTCCGATATGAACTGCAACATAAGGAAACTCTCGTATCTCTTCAAACTTATAAGTTTGACGTGAGACGTTTCCATACAAGTTATTAAAATATTCATCTGGTTGGGAGCCATCCATTTGTTTGGCTATTCGATCAACCAGAGCTTGTGCTATACTTGTTCTGTGATCCATTTATTAGGTTCCTTGATTAACCTTAATTTTGTATCTGGAGTGAATTAAGTCTCTTGCGGCTTTAGCTATCGCCTCTCCAATTAGTCTTTGAGGGTTTCTAGCACCTGGGTAGGGTCGTAATGACAATCTTCTATATGTAGATACTGCAGGATTAAATACTGAATATGGGCGTACCATATAATTATATGTAACATTTAATTCAGGAGCACCTTTGCTAGTTCCAGCATCTCTAAGCATAACATCTTTAACTTTTAGAGAATTTGCAAAACGACCTGTTCTAAATTTAAGTGGAGCTCCTGCTTTTTTCATATCCTTTATTAAGTATTCTTTAGCAACCAATTCCAGAATAACCTTCATATTACTATTTGATACAAAACGACCAGAAGCACCTGTTACTGCACCAGAATATCCATCTTCTACGTCTCTAGGATCCCCAAAGTTTACCTCTACTCTACCAGTAGAGCGTTTTTTACCTACAGAAGATTTCTTGCCTGCGGTTGATTGAATAAGGCTTTCTAAAGCACCTAAGTCTCCTGTTAGATCTAAGCTAGAAGATACAGCTTTTAGGATAGAAGCAGTCCTAACATTAAGTAAATCTTGAGATACTGGTTTAGAGAACTTAAAAGATACCTGTGCAACTGTACCGTCTCTTGTAGGATCTTTCAAACCAGTCTCAACTGTATATACAACAGTATTCTTATTGTTTTCAGATCGGCTTGCAGTATCTAGCTGCTCTTTAATAATTTGTGTGGCTAGATCAGAAAGAGCCATTATACTCTCCTATATACTTCGACGATTGTACGAATATGCTCTGGAATACCAGACTTAGTACTATTAAACGTAATTGTCTCCCCACCAATAGTCTTGGCTTGACGATAATCTTGCTTATGCCAGTGATCTACTAACAGGCATGCTGCCAGCTTAAGATCTTCAGGCATTGGATTGAAACCACCTTGGGTATATTCTACATCCATATATCCCTCAGGAGGATTAAATTTAAGAAGAATAACACCATCAGGGTACAATTTAAACTGTTCCGGGCCTATTTCATTCTCATTAATAGTCATCTTTGTAATAGATGTGGCTGAGGGAGAACTCAGGAAATATTTCCTACGGCTAGGTTTTGTAGTGATTAATTGATCTACCGCATCTGCATCATCCATACCTAGAAGGCTTGTAATCAGCGTATTGGCAGCTTTAATCATCATCTCTACTCCAGATTCTAGTTCCGGTCGTTTTAACCCGCCGTATAGTCTATAGTCTTCGGCTGTGATTATTTGCATTTATTTTTCCTAATAATAAAAAAGGAGAGCCGAAGCTCTCCTTATCGGCTGAAAAGCCTAACTAAACATATAGTTATAAACTATTTCCTTTATATCTAGTAAATATTTTTCTAAACAAGTTTCAGAATACCCATCTGGTAGTAAAGCAGGTGTAAGAAAGGATGAAGGAATTGTTTCCTTTACTATATTTTCTATATCTATAGCATACTCTTTACTATATAATTCTATAGCAAAAATTATACTATGAGTATACTTTGAATTCCTAGACTGTTCTGAAAGTCTCTTTTCTACACTTCTAGTGGTAATCCCGTATTTTAAGGCTGAATGTGAAGTACAACTTAATTTTTGTAAATAAAAGTAAGTGTGGGTAGATTTAGTATTTATATTCTTACAATTAGTATTTAGTAAGCATCTATTTTGAAAGCATTTTGGGCATCTAGATCCATTAGTAATAAAATTACGAATACTAGGAGTCCATACATTTCCATCAATATTACATTTAAGCTGTATTTTAGACTCTGCATTTTTAAAAGTAGATACTAGTCCTTCGTAAGTATAGTTCTCTTTAGTGCATATATCTAAAATCTGGGATTCTCTAACCTCGTACGGAATTGCTTTTCTAGACATTAGTGTTATACCCTTAATATTAGTATACAATAGCTACTAAATATAATAGCTATTGTATACACCTCTTATAAGAGGTGTATTTTATTATTAAACGGAAGCGTAAGCACCAGATACAACGCCATTATTAAAGTAACGTTGCAGGTTAACACGCTGAGTAACGTAGTACGCATCACGCTGTTTACCAGCTTGGCGCTCACGTTCAACAGTAACAGCACGCTGACGTGGCATTACGAAGTTATCTTTGTAAACAATAACTGCGAACTCTGCGGAGTTAGCTTTAGCCGGGAAGAACTCAGAAACTACAACCGGCAGACCGTAAATACGACCAACCTGACCTTGCAGTTTAACAGCATCATTACCAACTTGGGCAACATCCTGCCATTCTTCATCTTCCAGCAGATCGTAATAAGCATCCATAGATACGATCAGTACCAGTTTGCTCAGTTTCAGACCATGACGGCCCAGTTTACGACGCAGTTTAGAGATAGTTTTAGCAGTTACTAGAACAGAACCATCAGCTTTAGCTTCAGTAATAACTTTAGCACTATCGCCTTCAGCCAGTTTCAGCAGACCCTTAGGTTTACCAGTACCGTCACCAGTCATAAACGCTTCTTCGATAGAAACAGCGTGTGCTTCAATCAGACGCTTACGCAGCAGTGGTAACAGGGAGAAGATTGCATCTTCTTCAGTTTCATCAGTAATGAAGGACTTAGCAGCCAGTTTATAGGTTTTGAACTGAATTTCAGTCAGAGCACCTTTAACTTCATTACCAGTAGTATTGTCAGTACCATATGCGCTAGCATCTACCCAAGTAGCTTTACCAGCATCCGGTTCAACCAGCATAGTAAGAATCTTACTGGACATCGGCAGTTCTTCAAATAATGCGCCAACTACCAGCTCTTTCTGCAGGTCACGGATAATACGCTGAGAGAAAATAGTTTCATAGCTTTCACTAGAAACTTCTACAGAAGAAGACTGATTCACTGCTTTCAGGTGTTTTTGACCGTGTTCGGTTTCGAATACACCTTTTTCCATTACGTAAGACAACAGAACCAGTTTTTCTACTTCGTCTTCAAAGTTTTCCTGAGTACCATACAGTGCTTTAGCAACACTATCACCAACGAAGGAACGACCTTCACGAGCTGTTAGCAGAGATTTAATTTCGTCCTGAAGACCAACAATAGTTTCCTGTTGTTTTTCTACAGTTTGCGCAAACAGTTCTGCACTCTTCTTAGATTTTTCATCCAGAGACTTAACTAGATCCAGAGCCTCTTCCAGACGCTTACGGTCTTCACCAACAGCTTTAGAAACCAGGTCATTCATACGAGCCAGTTCTTTTTCTTCCTGCTCTTTACGCATACGTTCAGCTTCCTGAGCTTTCTGAGCAGCGGTCAGACCTTCCAGAGATTTAGCCAGATCACCCAGACCAAGTTCTTCTTTCAGCTTATTAATATCAATAGTCATTTTTAAATAATTCTCCGTTATTCTTTAACGTAGCCTAAAGCTATCGCAAGTTTTTCTAGTTCAGAAAGATTACGTTCTTGAGCTGGGACAGCTTTAGAACTTATTGCAGTAAAAGATTTACGCCATTCAGTATAATCATGACCATTCATGCTCTTAGCGAGATTGAATGTTGAGTCCTGATTACAAGGTACAGAAACTACCGAGACTTCGTATAGTTCTAAATCTTTAATAATAAATATATCAGTAGCTTCATCCCACTCTGCATCTAGGCAGCGGAATCCGATACTAAAAGTTTTCAGTACACCGTTTTTAATTAGTGAAAAGATAGCCGGATCGGAACTTTCATAGATCTCACATTCGATTTCGAGACCCATTTCAGTAGGGTTAAGATCAATACACTTACCGATTGGACGACGATGATCGTGTCCGAAAAGAATAATCGGGTTTTTCATGTAGTTAGTAAGTGCATTATATGTTTTCCACGCAGAAGCAGGAATTATATCACCAGCGCGATCTTTACTAATTGTATTAGCGAATCCACGGATTTTTACAACACCCTCTTTGGATTCGCTATCAATAGATTTAATATAAGCATCTAAATGAACCGGTGCTGATTTTAACTTGTTATAGTCAATAGCAGCTTGTGTCATTTATTAGCCTCCAACACCAGGTGCAGTTGGGGTAGCTTTTACTGCTGTAGACTTAGGAGATTCTCCCGCCCCATTAACAGCTACTGCCTGAAAAGTATACTCTTTTGCCTCTAAGGTAGAAATAGTACCTGTTTTAGAGGACCCAGAATTATAGGTTTTCGCAGTAACCCCATCAGTATAGTATACTTTATACTGAGTGATTGGTGAGCCGGTATTTGTACCATCAGTAATTGTATAAGTTACTGAATTTTCACCAGGAGTTACCTTCAACGTAGGGGCTCCAGGAACAACATCTACTGGACCTGCTTTACCGTAAGCCTCTACAAATTTCTTCCATACTTTACGGTTAGTATGCGCAGATGAAAGCCCTAGTTCTCTACGCAGAAAAGCATAGCTAGGAACATATTTATGCGCAGCAACCGTAGCAAAGAAGATATGAGATTCTGGCAGTTTTTCACCAAAAATGGTCTTTAGACCATTATAATCAATCATTCTTTATCTCCCTCGGTGGAACCTTGAGGTCTACCACCTTCTTGACCAGATACACCTGTTGCAGAACCAGCAACGTTAGCAGGAATACGAATCCTATCCATCTGCTCGTCATCTAAAGGTTCAAGGTTCAGCTCTAAACGAGCTTCGTTACCAGTCATAATACCATTATTAACCAATGAGGTTAAATGTTTAGCCTCAGCTTCTTTATCTGGTGTTAATGCAGCTACCTCCTTAGTATTAGGGGTAATCTTATAACCAAAAAAGAAAGTAAGAGAACTAGTCAGTTTGTTCAGCATAGGAATGATAGTCATATAATAGAACAATTCGATGTTTGGTCGAATATTCGCATTATTACCACCATCAAGCAGTACTTGCGGAACTCCAAAGGCTAGACAAATAGATTTATTAAATCCTTCGATGTCTTCCTTAAAGTCTAGATCTTTAAAAGAGGATATTTGGGAGTACGGTTTAGCTTTCATACCACCATCTAGAATCAGGACAGAAGACTGACCCGTACTAGGATTATAATCGAGTTGTAATTCTTCTTGTTTACGCTCACGCAATTTCTTGTTCAGGATTTCATCCGTTTCAAGAATAAGACCAATCACGGTTCCGTTATCGAGGAATTTCTCTTTAAAGTTAAGCATCTTAGAACGCTTCTCAAGAGAATCAATAACAGTAGCAACACGAGATTGTCCAGAAATTTGAGAATTTGTGCCACACACGTAACTGTTATCCTTTATAAAGATAATCTCATCTACGCGATAGTCTATCTGATTATTAAATATAAATTTTTTGATAAACTTATTGGCATCTGCCTCGACCTGCATAAGAGCAGCCGGGACATGGTAAAGCGATGTGCCATCCCAGTAGATGTACGCACAACCTTCAAAAAGTAGGTCAGTGACTACAAGTCTACGGAATGTGCTTATATCCATGAATGGATTAGGTCGTACATTTAAGAGAGTGTCTAGAGTCTTTGTCTTAACGCCATTGGCATACGTGACAATATTATATTTATCTCCGACAGTATAAGAACACTCCGCCGCACTATCTATAACCATATTGGCAGTTCGATTGAGAATCTCAATTTTACTGTAGGCTTGTCCAGTGGTAAAAGGCTTACGGTTAGTGCGATGACTAACTGGTTCCATGTCTCTTATAATACGTTGACCCGGATTTAACTTTTCAGTAATCCAGCTTTTTAAACCCATTATAAGAACCTTGCGAATCCTGATTTTATTTCAGTCTTGACTTGTGTCTTTTCTTGAGGATTCTGTAATTTGTCTCTCTGCTTTTGAACCCATGCTTTCTGTTTATTAGCAGAAAATAAAGGAGGTTCTTTTGTGTAAACCTTATGTAATAGTTGGTGATGGTGCTGGCACAATGTTACCACGTCCCTAACTAACTCATGCTCATATTTCTTGTAGAATGCTTCCCTATTTGAAAGGACGATATTCTCATCAGTGAAATCCAGCTGGAGTTCTTTAGCAAATTTTTTTATTAGCTGAGATATAGTATGATAGTGATGAAGTTCTAGGTCTTCACTACTACCACATATAGCACAGCAACCATCCTTACTATACCTAGATTTTATACCATCCCTCATTATGGAAATGGCATCACGTTTGTACTTAGTATTAGTGGCCATACTCCTCCAATCCAAAGCTACTTAGAAAGATTACTATATCCTCTAGGGCAACATTGAGATTCCATCTAATGTGGTATAGCATATATGACCCTTATTGTGTTATAGATGTAGTTTTTATTAGTATAGTTATTTAATGGCACATACCCTATTCTGAGTATTTTGGCTTTAATAGCTACATCTAGTGATATAGTGTAAAGGTGCAATGTGGTGTAGCTTCCCAAACGTGTGCTCTCTGGCATTTAAATACTGTTTTTGTACGTTGGTTTACATATTCACCGACAATTTGGATTCCACGATCAGCTAATCTAGTATTTATATCTTTTATTGTTAGCTTTTGTCGACCCATAGAATCTCCTACACCTCATGTAGAGCATTAATTTTTCTTGTTTACGTTCTATTATGGGAGAACTTCTCCCGATCAATGAATATAGTATACATAATCGTATCGAATTTGTAAAGGGGATTTTAAAATACAGGAATGGGATACCAACTGAGTAGTATCCCATCCTATACTTATTTATTTACCACGGGAAATAGAGTAAATTCCATAGCGCAGCGCATCACAAAGGTGAGAGTTAGCATCATGACGTGGTTTTTCACGTGATAATTTCTCTTCGCCTTCTTGGAAGTCCCACTTATAGTTCTGCAATGCATGGATTAATGAGGAACATGAAGCATCTACAATAATCTTGCCCTGCTGGAATAGCGCTTGCAAGCATGCTAGACCATCTAGGACAGATTTTTTAGCTGGAGCTGAGGCAATTTCATGCTCATAAGCTAAGTCTTGGCGGAACTGAGCTGCCGCGGAGTCAACAAAAATACGATCAACTTTATAACGATCTATACAATGCTGAATATAAGCAGCATGCTGAGCTGTAGTTTTCTCCGCCTGCTGGTACTCTTCTAATACATAGTAAGTATCCGTATCGTAATGATATTTAATAGTAAGAACTGCTGTAGGATCACGATAACCAACGTCAATACCAAGCAACGTTTCGAAGGCTTCATCATCTTTAAAGAAGTGACGCATACCTTTGAGGTCTTTAACATGATCGATAGCATTAAAGGTATCAAAGATCTGACCTTCGAATACAGAGAAGTCAGCCTCGTATTCTTGGCGGAAGTAGTTTTTACTAACAGTACGGCGTGCTTCCTCAATATCATTCAGGTCAGCACGTGGGTTATCACGATATGTACCATGAATAGATACCCAGTTAGGCAACGTATCATCAAACCCATAGGCATAAAACTCTTTAAACCAGTTACCACCACGAGGAGTAGAGATAAATAGAGCTTTAGAATTAGGCTTATCTAGAGTAGGACGCAGCTGAACTCTAAAGGCATCACCACCCACATCGGAAATTGCCGCTTCGTCAAAGATGATAAAGTCATATGAACGTCCAACCGCGGAGTCAGCCTGAGCCGCGGAAGCTAGTTTAAATAGAGAACCATTAGCTAACTCAATCTCTTTATCTTTAGCGTTTTCACGTTCGGTTTGTAGGCCGTACTTCTTAATAAGACCACGAATCTGAGACCAACCGATGTTGGCCAGTGAGTAATTAGGAGCAACTACCAGTACCTTCACATTAGGTTCCAGCAATTTTAGGAACCCAAGTGTATACGCTATAAAAGATTTACCTACACGGCGGGATACACACGCCGTTACAAAACGATGTCTAGGGTCTTCTATGGCATTGATAATTGCTATTTGAGGGCCATTAGGCGTGATACCCTCTTGTGCTAGTATTCCGGAAACAGGTAGACGAAAGAAACGTTTGTCTATTCCGAAATCAATAACATCTACTGTGTTAACATAGGGTCTTGACACTTCCATTACTTCTTACCTCCAGTAGCTAGGGAAGTAATTAAGTCCATGTAGTTTTGGTCCCCAGCTCCAGCAATAATGTTATTCTGAATATTGGTCTGATTAGCAGGAGCTCGAGCGGCGGCTTTAGCTTTCTCTAACTCTACCATCATCTTCATTTCTTCCATCTTCATTTTGTGAGCTTTCCATAGAATATCCATAATATCCTGGTCAGAACCCATGCCAGTTTCTTCTAGCTCCTCTAGTTTACGTTTAATAACTTCATCTAGAACACCAAATAAACGATCTCTGTTACGGAATCCACTCTCCATAAAAATATCATTTAAGTAGTTCTTAACTTCACTACGATTCATAATATCTCGGAAAGCAATTTCAGACATTCCAAGACTACGTGCTGCGGCAGGCACATCGCTGCCACACTGTAAATAAGCTTCAATTACATCCATCCCTTCAGGGGACATAAGATCTGGTACTAATACATCATTTGCCATATTTCCTCCTTTAGGTAAGGCGTTGAACTGTTACTCTTAATCTCGGTATGAAAACTGCGCTGCCCAAACTCACGTGCATAACTACTCCTAACTCTACATTTCCATTTCCTAGATTTTTAACGGTATATATAAAACTGTTTCTACTAAGAGCATTGTTAGGCGTGTATCTAAAAGCAGATGTAGTATGAAAAGGTACTAGATAGCCCACAGGTAGCGTTAAAATCTGGTGGAATATTGCATCCCCGCCGCTATAGCTATATGCTCTTCTTCCTTGCACTTGAAACACACCATTATTCCATGTATTAGCTGGAACACCCGCACAATTAAGATTACCTGATATAACTTCAGTAGTAAGAATTACTGTAGCATTTCCGCCTGGTATACCTAGCCCAATAGTTGATAAACCAACGTATCTATCACCTGTTCCTGGGTAGCTGGGAGTAATATCATCTCCCATATAAGAACTACCTACATTTCCACTAAAAAGTCGAAGTGGAACTGCTGATGGTCCCCAAACAACCCCATGTTCATTACCAATAGTATTATTATTTGAGTTTACATACCATTGTTTACCGGCCCCAAATTTATAAATGCTAATCTGTGATTTAGCTCCCCCATAATCTACAGGAGACCACAATCCTCCATTACTAGACCCTACAAGTTCACATCTTGCCGTGGTATCACCAAAAATCCCAGTATACGCTGCGTTATTCCCTATATACTCCATATCAGGACGGTAACCTAGGTTACCAAAAGCATTCTGATTAATAAATTTATATCCAGTATTAGGAAGACTCACCCCTTTAATTATGAAGTTAGAAGGAGATATAAGAATATCGGAACCAGTAAAGGGGTTGCCTGAAATACTCATTCCACCATTAGAGTACCTTAAATTAAGAACATACCAAATAACCTTAGTAGGAGTTATATTATACCAATCCTGTATTACTGTAGGGTTGCCAGACTGATTGGCCAGATTAGTAGTAGATCCCCTACAAACAAATCTGTTCCCGCCGTCGTGGTACATAGTATTTACATTACCTGGGAGCCCTTGTCTAACCCCACCATATCCACGTATATTAGAATTGCAGACATAAAACCAATCATGCCCTCTATGTGCTGCTCCTAGAGGCGACATCCATCCAGGATCCCAATAGTATGGGTTATTGCCATCTACAGGTACTGTACTACTATTAGTAGGGAAACCCAATTGCTCAAAAGCTTGTGCAACAGTAACCCCTACAGGAGCTCCCGCACCAGGCCTAACTATACCATGGTAGGTACTATGTAACGTAGTACCCCCTGTACCACTCCTAGAAATAGATTCTTCGTGCCCTAGAGAGGGATTATAATTATAAGTGCCAGATGCTAGACTATTACCAAATGCAAACCCACTGGTTTGAGAAACACTAGCAAAAGATCTAAAGGGATCTGCCTGAGTGGCAACTATAGTTTGACCAACTTTACTCTGAGTACCGTTAAGAAAAGCTCTGTGAGTACCATTAATTTCAATAGCAGTTAGTATAACTCTACCAGGATCATTAGATTTAATATTTATTATATCAGGAGGCATCTGACATACGAAAAACCCATTCCCGGCATCACCTAATCCTGCCTCATAAGTACCATCAACTAGAACAAATGGCATATCACTATGAAAAATACTATTATTATTTGGACTATAGTGACGATTAATGTCACCCCCAGATTCAGTATTTAAAGATAGTACGGTCTTACCATCGCTATACTTTCCAGCGAAAAAACCCATATAATCTCCTATTATAAAAATGTATTTGCTTTCATCCCTCTATTTTGCTATAATATATTCATAAAATAGAAATGGAGAGATAAATATGAAAAAGTTTGTAATTGCACTAGTTGCCACAGTTATGTTATCTGGTTGTGCACCTGCTCCCAAACCATTTTGTACGGGATTTGTAAAATCTTTTGGTGGTGCGGGGGAAGAACATTACGGTCTCAAGGTTCAAAAAGTTCGTATTAAGGGAGATCGCTTTCCAGTAGTACAGCTCCGTACTAAATTTGGGTGGTGGGATCTCAGTCAGTTTGACCTTAAATATGGTGATTGTAAATTTAAACTAGAGCAATCTAATTACCTGTAATTAGTATAAAACAAAAAGACATCCAAGTAAACTAAATTTTTTATTTCTTGGATGGTATATTGGCAGAAACCACTAGGTAAGATGAAGAAAAGTCCTTTCAGGAACCTGTTAACTTTGAAATAGATCCCAGGACTAAAAAGCAATACATGATGCAATTGATGAAATCATTCAAGACGTCATAGAAGATACAATAGAAGAAGTGATGGGAACATCCTTCTTAATAGAAGAATCCGGCTTCGATGAAGTAATGGATCTTATCGGGACAGTCATAATGGTTCGTGCAATATCTAGAATCTTCCAAATACCAGGCTTACAGGAGAAGCAGCGTGCTAACGCAAGAAAGATTAAAAGAAGTGCTAAGGTACGACCCGAATACCGGTATATTTGTAAATTTACAAAGTAGAGGAAACAAAAAAGCAGGTAGTATAGCAGGTACACGAGATAAAGATGGCTATATAGTAATTCGTATTGACAGACTACCTTATAGAGCGCATAGACTGGCCTTCTTATACATGGAAGGATATATGCCCGTAGAAGTGGACCATGATAATAGAGTTAGAGATGATAATAGGTGGGATAATCTATTTGATGCATCTAGGCAGGAAAATATGCGTAATAGACCTTCTTGGGGTATATCTGGTTACCTAGGAGTATCCTGGAATAAATTAAAACAAAAATGGCAAGTTAGAGTACAAGATAGTAAAGGTAATCAAATATCTGGAGGATTCTTTCCCTACCAAGATCTAAAGTTAGCGGTGGAGAAGGCTAATACGATGCGTGTACAGTTTCATGGACCACGTGCAGTTCAGGAGTTATTTAAGGGATACAAAGTTTTTAGTGTGGAGGAGTTAAATAAATGAGTAAAAATAAAAGAGGGGAAGTATATGAAAGTTGGATAAATTCTTTCGGATTCGGGACTGTGTTATTCTTTATCTTTGTACTCTTTTGGTTAGCAGCTATGGCGGGGTGGTTATAATGGAAGTAGTAATTATTGCTTTACTAGTTGTGGTAATTATAGGGCAGTGCATCTTAGATAACCACTTAGCTCGTATAGAACGTAAGCTGCGGGGAGACAAGTAATGTTTAGTTTTGTAGCTATCTTCATTATCGGGGTACTTGCGGGAATCTTCGGAACACTCGGGGCTATTAACAAACATCGTGAATATATTGCGGGGGTATCGCGAGAGCTTTCGGAAAGAGAGCGGAGGTTTGCGGAGAAACGTGCGGAGTTTGAGCGAGAATGGTCTGATGGATCTCGGGCGTCGCGGAAGAGATTTCGTATGTCAGAATCGGGAGATAAGCCAGTAGATAGGAGAAGTTCATGATATTTAAGAAAATCCCTGATGAAATAGCTGGTAGTTTTTCATATGATCCAGATACGGGGCGATTCCTGCCTATTATAGGGTATACTAAGGAAAGTGAAGGTTATCTCATATATCGTCACCCACAGTTCGGAGAGTTTAGAGTGCATCGCCTAGCTTGGTGGTGCATCTACGGAGAAGATCCCGGAGAATCTCTCATAGACCATAAAAACTGTGAGGGACTAGATAATAGAAAGAATAATCTTCGTAAAGCATCACATGAGCAGAACTTAGCGAATCAGCGTCTATCTAAGAACAATATCTCGGGAGTTAAGGGAGTATACTGGGATAACACTCGTAAGAAGTGGAGAGCACGCGGTAGACACCAAGGTAAGTATTTTATCTCGGCCTATTTCGAGAGTCTTGAGGAAGCTGAAAGTGCGATAAGGGAAGCACGTGAGAAAGTATGTGGTGAGTTCACAAACCACGGTTAATAGCGCTAATTTGAAAATCTTGAAATTTCATAAGATTACACATGCGGATGTGCTCAGTGGGACTGGGGATAGTTAGTAGTCTAATAATCCCCCTGTGTTACTATTACCATGCTAACTGTTTCACCCTGCAACCATTTTAATTGCAAGGTGAAACAATCTCAATCTTAATTGTTAGGCAACTTTTAATTTCTCAATATATTGTTGCGGGCTGCAACTATATTCTGCGCGTTCTTCTTCGGTCATACTTTCCCAACATAATTGCAGGCGGTCGGCTAGGAATTGATAATCATTATCATCATCGAGCGACTCATCAATAAAGGTTTCACCTATCAATGTGACACCGATTGATAGAATATCGTTAATAGCTTGCGCGTCCAGCGTTTTAAATCCGTATGACGCAGCCGCTGATAGCACGCCTTTATGATCGTCAATCATTGTAAAATCAGCGTTCGGATATAACTGTTTAAATAATTCAAAATAATAAGATTTATAAACTGCGTCCTTACTGTGGTATATTTCGCTAACTTTATCAGCTTCAAAATATTTGTGTAGTGTATCGCGGGAAAATACGCGGATATTGCTATCCCCACGCCCTCGCAGTCCTTGCTTGCGTAGGTAATAATAATCCGACTTGCTCATCAGTCGAGCGGTGCAGATAATGTTTAACGTATTAACATCATTCATGCACTGGCGCATATATTCAACTAATGGTAATAATGAATCCTGCATTATTAAATGATGTTTACACGCTTCATTCTTATACTTATTTAAATCTAAATTGCCCTCACTATCAAAGCAAGGCGCTACACGATGGAAAGAATTAATGATAGTGCCGTCCAGATCCCAAATCATGACGCGGGAAATATGCGGGAAAGTACGGAAAGAATTAGTAATAGATTTATTCATTTTGTTGCATTCTCCATTTGAGGGATTAAGTTAGTTCAGCATTACCCGCTATTTAATAGCGGGTAATAATAAATTAACTATTAAAATGCCAGACCAAACGCAAGCGCATCAGCGATGACGGTAATATCTTCACCCGATACACTGGAACGAATACCAGCGCAGGTATACACCTTTGCGCTCATTAGCTGATCATCAAGGCAAGCGGGGCAAGGCGCGACTACCGCAAAGGCTAGGCCGGATTTTACGGCGTCGATGATAATCGTTTCTTGTTTCACCGTGTCAATGTAAACGCCTTTCGCCTTGATGCGGCTTGATAGCTTGCCCGTGGTATAGGCGAAAGTAGTGATCTGTAGCGCCTCGTTAAACTCGATTAAATCATCGACAACGTGACCGGCCTCGACGTGATAACGCTCACCATTAGAATAAACTAAAACAATTGAGGATTGAGCGCGATCGAATGGAATATTTTGCTTTTTCATATTTATAAAACTCCAATTAGTTTAATAAGGGGTTTAATTTACTTGATAATAATTTGCATTTGATACGGCGTTAATTCACCATTTACGGGTAAATTATTATCGCTTAGCCACTCATAAAAAGCGCCATCATCATCAAAAGGGACAATATCGTTATCACGGGAATCGACGGAAATAATACCATCCGTATTAGTTTTGGCGGCTAGGATAGGCCCGAAGCTGTAAACTTTATCAGATTCCATTTCATCCGGTGAAATGAATACTTTTTCGTCCAATGTTTTGGGTAATGTAACTTTCATTTTTTGACTCCTGTAATAGCGGCTATATTTCAAGCCGCTAGGGTATTAATTAATTACGCAAAGAATTTACCGTTCTTAAAGTCGATCAAAGTACGCTGACCGTTTGCATAGGTAATAACATGCGTTTGCGTCCAGCTTGACGCGCCAACATTGTAACCCATATCGAGGCTCCCCGATACGCCAGCGGTATAAACGCCGCCGTAAATGCTGGCGGTGTGGGTGTGTCCGGTGTTTAATTTGCCCAATTTCTTAAACTGTTTCGGATTGCCACGGCTCCCGTTAATGCCGTTGTGACCGTGTACGCCGCACTCGATGCCTGCAATCTTGAAAGATTGGTCAGTGGTCAGGAAAATGGCGTTAAATTCACAGCCTGCAACCTTGCGCAGCGCATAATCTAGCACGTTGAAAGTATCGTCTTTTTCTGCAATAGCTCCGTAAATAGCGGCATTCAGGCGGTGATATAACTCGGCGTTTGCTGGATCGTCTTTGATGTTAGCATTACGATCATCAAGCCAACGGGATAGCGCCAAATCGTGATTAGATTCAACAATGATTGTTTGACTAAAATCACGTTCCATTGATTCTAGCACGCGCCCCGTATCGATAAGATCATCCAGAACTTTATCACGTCCGGCGGCGTATTGTTTAGCTAGGAATACACCGGATGCGCGGTTATGATGATTGCGGGATGTAAAATCGTGAACGTCATGCACAAACTGATATTTTGGTTTAAGAATATCTACTAGCCCATAAGTATCACCATGCCCCCAAGATGCGGCGGCGCACTCCTCATCTAATTTTTCGGCGTGAATATCGCCATACTGCAAGCCTAAAACATGCCCCGATGTCTCATAGCATCCGGCAGGAGTAGCGCAAACGTTCAGATCATAAAACACCCCGCTTTCGTCCATTGTTTCAAGCTGGCGAACAAAAAATTCCCCGTCCTCGTCGAACTCGACAATCAGCGCACCGAAGTTATGCAGCGCCTCGGCCTTTTGTCCTGCTTTCTGCTGAATGTAGTTTTTTAACGTTGCCGTTCCGGTTGAATACATACGGCGCACTACTTCACCTTTTAAAGCTGGCACGCTTTCAGCGGTAATTTTAGCGTGACCAATTGCCAGCCCCTCAATATTTAAAGCCGTTGCAGTCTCGGCGAATCCAGAAAGCGGATAATCTGCGGTTGGCAAAACATTAATTTCAGCCATGAAAGCAAAGCGGCGGTTATTTAAAAACACGTTTTTGCTGCAAATATATTTATCGAACGCGGAATCATATTTGATTCCATCCGCACCTTCCCCATTTTGAAAACCGTTTTTATTATAAATATACTTAGAAACAAGCAAATCAGCACCGATATATTTAGCAAATTGCTCCAGTGAGGCTAAAAAGTTTTTATGCGGGAAAGTATTATTCTGAATCGATGTAATAATAAAGCGTTTACCTTGTTTTACTTCCCATTGCTCCACCGTACTAGAAACAATCCCAGCCGCTTCTGGGCGCTCATCATTTTTAATGGCTTTTGCTACTTTTGCCGCTTTTGGTTTCGCTGGTTTATTTGCTTCCAACCAATCACAAATGGCGGTGGAGTGTTTAGTAGTATCGTATACCGCTTTCGAAATATCGTCACAAACTTCCAATTTAGTGGCGCGCAGGCGTTTACCGTAGAAGTTAAAGTCAGCGGCCATTTTCAGGATAACGGTTTGTTTTTCTGCGGAAATAATCATAGTAATAAAACTCCATTAAAGGGATTAGGTTAATAACGGCAATATTGCCAAATATAACGCCTCAAATAATAGGCGTTATAATTTGCAACATTAATTTAAAGGCACTAGGCTAGAACTAACACCACAAGCAACGGCGGCAATAAAACAAAGTAAGCCCAAACGCTTTGCTAATTTAGATTTACGTTTAAAATAATATGAATCTAAATCATTTTGAAAATAAGCAAACAATAATGAGGCCGCCATAATAAATAAGCCTAGAATTAAAGATTCAGTAGGAAAGAAAATCATTTATAAAACTCCTGATTTAAGGGAAGAAAATAGCTATCGCTAAACAGTTATATTATTGCCCCCTCGCTAGAAGGGGCAAGATATAACTATTATTCACCTGCGGCTTGTTTTACTTCATCGGCAACGCCTAACAGTTGCGCCACGGCGTCCAGCGTTTCCAATTTTGCACTTTCCAGACTTGCCAGATCATCGGCGTCTTTGATAATGCCGGAATCGATCGCATGTTTTGCAATAACACGCACATAATGCGCTTTACGAATGGAACTGCCGCCGCCAACTTTACGCGGCTTATCGCTTTTCTGATAGGCTTTTGCACTGGTCAATTTTGAGCGAACGGATACGGGGGAGGCCGCGCCTACTGCTTTTGCAATCTCTTTCAGGCCGTCGCTATTTGCAAAATCTAAACCGTTTTCGTTGATTAACTGCTGGTACATGGTAACAGCTTTCTGAGTGTTTTCTTCATTCCATGCGAATTTTGCGGTTTTTGCGTTAGTCATGGTAAAAACTCCTATTAGTTTAATTTAAGGGATTAGATTAACTTAATGTTAATCGTTATATCCCCCTGAAATAAGAGGGATATAAAGTTAGCACTAAATTATAAAACAGCTTCCCATTTTTCGTTGCGTTGAACAACCTTTACAACATCGCCGGATTTAACGCGAACGCTAAAAACGGGCTTGCCGTTGTTACTGCGTTCATTTTCAGCGTATACCGCGTCGATTGTATCGAACGGCATAAGCGCCGCACCTTTAATACGTTCGGCTTTTCCGGTTAATTCGTCCGTTTTAGTAACGAAAGGGATGAAAACGGATTGACCAATTTTAGGCGCGGTAATAACGTTTTTCATAGTATAAACTCCAAGTTATTTAGGGGATTGTTCCGCATTACCTGCTAGAAAAGTAATAGCAGGTAATAAGTAACAATCCGCTCGCCATTATAATCAATTTAAAGAACTCCTTGCAGGCCGCTATATCCCAGTTAGGGGGCGGGGCACATTATGGTAAGTGCCGACCGTCAAATTTTATCAAGTTATCGCTCTCATCGAACTGGGTACATCTTAAAGCCTATCGGCTAGGGTGTCAAACAGTTTTTTGCAGTTTTTTATGATTTTCTTTCAGGTCAATCATAATATTGCGCCAGATCATTTCTAAACCTTGCTGGCGGCCTTTCTTGTACTGCGCAAATCGGTATTTTACGGATTGTTGAGCTATTGTCAACAATTTTTTAGTTTCGCTATCCAGTGCCTTGCTAGGCTTGCCAGTGATCAATAAAGTTTGTTTCATATCGTCGATTCCTTATAATAGATAAGTTTACCGCCGATAGGCTTTAAGATGTACCCAATTTTTAAAGAGCGTGGCGGTAAACTTCCCGCCGTGTAGTTCGTCATTGCCGCCCTACGTGATAAATAATAGGGGATTCCCGAAAATGGCGCAACCTTATTTTTGTAAAGAAACGTAAAGACAAAATTCACCGGACGGCGTGCGGTGACGGCCTAAAATTAAAAGAAACGGGCGCGCGAATACCACAAAACAAAGCAAATAGGCAAGTAATTTTTTCATTTATATTTGCTTTCCCCTACTTGACAAAATCTAAAAAGCTCGTGGCAGCGATAAACGGCTTATCCCCTTATGATGGGATGGCTAAAAACTTTATTGCGTTCTAGGGCGTTTTAGGCCGCTTATTTTCGATTTAACAAATGTTTAACAAAAGCAAAATTGAAAAATAGTTGTAAAAGGCATTGACTTTTTAAAATCAAGACTAAATGAGTTAATTTAGTAAATAAATTAATTGACAATTCCAAATTCAGCTTTTTTAATTTCAAGCCATAATAATAACTCTTGTAAATCATAACCAGACTTACTAACACGCTTGTTAGTAATAGGATTCTTAATTTGAGCAGTCAAATAGTCACGCCCGTAACTATCACGGGGGCGAACTTTATTAACGTAAATGTTTTTAGGGATACCATTAGCACGCTTACAATTTTCATACTCACTAGGAGTGCGATTATAATTATTCTGCGAACTATCAACCGCGCGAAGATTCCAGATGTTATTATTACGAGTGTTACGATCAATATGGTCAATCATTAGCTCGCTATCTATACCGCCATTCATTATACAAAAGATAATTCTATGTACTTTGAATTGTCCCATGTCTAATAGTTCAACTTGCCAATAATTACCATTTAAACCACCTGCGATGGCGTGATCTTCTCGCCAACGTAAAAACGATAACGACGTTTCATCATAATAAAAGTAACTATTAAAAAGGTCATAATCTATATCTTTATACTTAGGCATTTAATTGTTTCCTTATGTTATTAGTTTAATCTCTATTATATTATAACAAAATTAATAGCAGGCTAGCTAATGAGTTTTTCAGGTTTAATTAGCAGACTCATAATCACTTTAAAATCCTATTAGCCAACTAACTATATTTTGTTATATAATAACTGTATAAATTAGTTAGTGAGAACCACTATCATTTAAGTTATCCACAGACTTATACATTTTGTAAAATAACTTGACGCAATAGGCGACGTTTTGGCGACTTTTACACAGACTTATATACAGGTTATCCTACTGTATAAATATACAGGGTAGAAGGGTAGCAGTAACAACCGCAATCAAATTTAAGCGGCCTAAAACGCGCTACACGGCGTTTTCTCACTGCTGCCCTTGTTATAATAAAGCCTTGTGTACGATTACAGAGAGCTAGAAATAGGAAACGCGCGGTTATCATAAAAACAAGCATAAGGCAAGGAATAAAAAACCTTTTCTTTTTTCTTGCCCTTAGCGAACAATTATCTATATCATTCACTCACCGATTAACGAGGGAGACAAAGAAATGTCTACTGTAAGAATTGCAGTACCAGCAAACGCCACTATTGTTAAAGGTAGTTTGCGTAACCTGCTAGATGGTAGTAGTGCGGCAAGTGTACAACATACTGCTACTATTATTGAAAAGATTCACGATGAAATTTTAGACAATAATGATACTCATTATTCAGTTGATGATTTCACGCTATTACTAGACCAGACAGGGGCGCTAGTAATTTTCAACCGTGATTATCACATTTTCCGTAATAGTCGGGGGACTGATATTGATTTTATCATTGTTGGTTATAGTGAGTCTCATAGTGGTTACATTGCGCGATTATATAACGTGCAAGAAAAAGAGCAGGTAACAGCAACAAAAGTAAATAATATCAGATTGGATAGTGTCGGATCGTTATTAAATAGTATCTGGCGTGAATTATCATCCAGTTATAAAGGTGCTGATAGTAACGCAATCGAAACAACTGGCGTATTGTGTTTTGAAAAGTCAACGGGTAACATGTTGATCCCTAACGATTATTTAGAGTATGGGGGTGAAACAAATGTTGCAAATGCTGGATTTACACTAAAACCAGTTGACAACGTAGCAAAACAGGCTGTACCATCTCAAACTTCAAGCGCAAATGCGCAAACTACTGAAAATAAAGGAAAAAACACCATGACCAAGATCGCTAATATTGTTGCCGCTAATAAATCCGCTGTTGTAAACGCTGCAAAACTGGAAGCGGGTAAAATTGCACTGACTCAAATTACGAAAGTAGCGGCTAAAAAAGCACCGTTTATGATTAAAGGTTATATTGATACACCCATCGGTCGAGTAGTGATTGCCAACCTGCTGAGCGTAGCGGTTGACCAGTACGCCCCCAGTAACCAAAAGGCGAAAGCGGTGGCAGGTGCAGCTATGGAAGCGGCTATGTTAGAAATGGTACAAAGTTTTAATATCGCTGAAATGATTGATGAAATGGTGAAAGGTATTGATATTTCTACTTTTACCACTAGCACCGAAAGCGAGTAATAACTAATTTAGCGGGGATTGTTTCCCCGCTTTATTATTCCCTTGTTAATTAATAGGAGGCTAATTATGTCAGAAGAAAAATATGGCTTCTCACTGGGAGAAGTGAGCACGGCTAAACATGATATGATCATTTTGGTTGATTGTCATACGGGTTACTGCGGGGAAGGGAATACCGAGGAATATTTTGTTCCTGCTGGTACGGATCTGGACGCTTTAGCTCACGAAAGGGCTATTGATAATGCTTCTCGTTTTGGTAGCGATGGCTATGAAGACGAAGATACTGGCGAATGGTATGAGAATGATAATGTATATGCAAGCCTTTATCATTATCAATTAAGTAAATCCGGCACATATGTAAACGGCGGCGATCCTATTAATTCCGTCATGAAATTAATTATTAAATATGGTGGCGTCGAGATAGTTGGTAACAAAGCGGTAATATACGCAAACCGATTAAAACAGCTTGTTTATATTCCTGATAGTACCCGATGGGAGGAATACGCTGTTTTGCATGACGAATTGAAACGATGTTTCAATATTGAATCCTTACAAGTAGTCTAATGTAAAGTTTTGTAAAGGTCGCCTTTTATGGTGGCCTTTTTTGTTATAATGCTTTTACACCAAAACGGTGGATTGAAAATTTCCCAAAAAATTGGAGGCTTAAAATGGTTGCTTATTCTTCTGCTAGTCATCTGTTCACCGCTCAAGGCTGGGTATCTAACCGCGTTATTATTCACGAAATGGTGCAAGAATATGGCATTGCTAAAACTTATAACACCATCCAAGAATTGTATAACGCTGATAAGATTGATCAGCAAACGGCTGGCTTTTTGCTGGATACCCTGAAGGCGGAACATTGCACCAAAAAACAAGCCGCTAAAATTGTTTTAATGTAATTAATAACGGGGCGTTACTTTCGCCCCACTAACTAGGGGAGTAGTACAAATGGTTATTTTTCGGGCTATTTTAGCTGGTATCTTGGGCGCCATTTTATCGTTGTTTGCAATAGCTTTCGGTGTTCACGCCGTTATTATCGGCGCGGGTATCGCCGCATTTTCTTATCTGCTGGGCTGCATGACTGGTAAAGGAGAATAAAAATGATCCGCAACGTTTCCCTTGCACGTTCGAAAGGCTTTAAGCTGGTGGATGTAAACACGTTTGAGCGTGAAGATTGTAAAATTGAATATGTAGCACGTAACAAAAATGCCTTTCGTGTTACAGAAAAGAAATTTGATAAGCGCGGCAATGTGATAGCTGAAACGGTTAAACATTTTGCCACCTTTTACGCTGCGTTTCGTGGGGTACTATGAAAAGCGTTATCATTATTAGCCTTGCAATGGTTGGCGGTTTTACCGCCACCTTATTTAAAAATGATCCCCTTTTACTGGGGATTTTTATGCTTTTATCTGGATACCTGATCGGGAGGCTGTCAAATGGTAATTTATGAGGGCAATCGTTTTGTTGCTATTTGCCGACCGGCATTATTAGCAAACTATTTAAACCAGCTTTCACCAGTTTATATAGGCGTAATTAATATCTATGAAGGCAAGGCGCATTATAAAATTAATGCGGTCGTTGCCCGTGAACTAGCGTTTCAATTTTTGACCTTTGCATCGTGTGATATTCAGGTCATGGGTGAGGCATTAATTGCAGAAAATGAAGATGATTTTATTAATATTTTCCGCAAGGTATGCACTGAGCGCCTGATCATGAAAGGCGCGTATATTCAATCAACCGCTGAAAGTATTGAAACAGCGTTTCGAAAGGTGGCGCAATGACTAAAGATGAAGCACTAGAAAAAATGAAACAAGGTTTTAAAGTTAGTAATCAATATTTTACTAGCGATGAATTTTTGTACATGAAAGAAAACGGCGTGATCATGTCAGAAGATGGTTACAATTTTAATGATTGGTTTTTCAATATTCGCAAGGGGGAAGAATGGAAGCTAGACGGCTGGCGTGTCTACCGTGAATAGCTGGTGGCGTAAAACGCAATCCCATAAATCTAATAATACCGCTGGGAATGTTTCCCAGCGTTTACGATTTAGTAACGGGCTTGTAATGGTAATAATAATCATTCTCATTCTAGGAGCGATGGCACTATGAAACTATATATTTTCGTTGGTAATGTTGAGGCTACAAATGATTCCGCTGGTGGCGATAACGTTCGCCGCTATTGGCAAAAATATATTTACTAGGAGTTATTATGAGCAATAAAATTGTTGTGACCAAAACTACTACGATGGTTGATGTTTTTTACGTGCCCGATACGCCGGAAAACCGGCAAGCGGTCGAGCGGGGCGAATATGATAGCGTTATTTATGATCACGATGGTTATTATCAGCATTTGGTCGATTCCTACGGGGAGGAGGAGAAGATCACGCATCAATTACCGGACTGACAACAAGCGGGGAGCAGATCCCCGTTTTTCACGCCCCCAGATAAATACCCATTTGTTTTAGTATCCCCGCCAAAATTAAACGCGTTAGAATGCGATTCAGGACGTTTTAGGCGTATATTAGAATTATTCACTACATAGGAATACTGTATATTTATACAGTAGAATAACCTGGGGATAAGTCTGTGGATAACGCTTCAAAATGGCTAGGATTCTGTCAAGTCAAATCGTGCTGTTAATAAGTCTGTGGATAACTTAAATAACAGTGTTTCTCACTTCCCTTCTTAAATGCGAATCATTATCATTTGCGTTCCACTTTCTAAATGAGAATCGTTTCACTTCCTGAATAATTTTCATTTCACTTCTTGAATAGTTCTCATTCCCTTTCTTAAATGCAAATCATTATCATTCGCATTTCACTTTTTAAATGAGATTGATTCTCATTATCATTCGCATTCAGGCGAGCAGGGCAATTGCCCTGCGCTTTTGTGCAAATCCGACATTTGCCCCCATGGGTTACGCGTGGGCATGTATGTGCGAATCCGACAATTTTTGGTAGTGTGCAAATCCGACCCGAAAAATTTTTATAGTGTGCAAATCCGACAACGAATTTTCCTAAAAACTCCAGCAATCCGATGCTGCGCATCAATCCTGTGGAATTAGCTAGAATATGTGCAAATCCGACATGGGTTTATTTGTGCGAATCCGACAAGATTTTTGTGACTTCGATTGGAGGGTGTGTGATTGTATAGGTTTGAGGAGAAGATGAGAGAGCGAGAGAAATTTTGGGGTTAGAAGGATGTGGGCGCAGGATTGGTGCGGAGCACCTGATTTGCGGGGATTTTGGGGAAGAGTTGAGATAATTTGGGGAAATTTGAGATAGGTGCAGAAAAAGTAAAATTTTATTAGCAAAATGGGGCAAAATAGCTTGACAAGTGAAAATTCTTGTGGCTCTAGTCAACTCAGGCAATCACGGGCCTTCGGCCCGAAATAATGCTGCTATTTTCAGGAGAGGAAGAGTTCCTAAAAACTTAGGCGTTTGTGCAAATCCGACCAGTTTTTAAACTCCTGTCAGTGTGCAAATCCGACAGTAATTTCTGGAAATGTGTTTTCAAAAAATGTCTCCTAGAAATAACCGCCCTCCCTATAACCGCCCTATATTAACCGCCTATTGCTAGAGTTTCTAGGAATATGAAAACCGCCTGAGTTGACTAGAGTTTTCATAGAAACTTAGGAGTCTAGAAGAAAGTGTTGTGCCATCCTAGCAGATGAGCGGCAACAGGTGTATCATCTTGAATGTAAATTATGTGGTCAAAAGTTTTACTTTTATTTTAAATATAAGATCCCCCAGGGTTCTCATATAGAGCTTTGCCCCCGCCAGAAGGTCTCGTGATGTTTCTAGCAATTTATATTAAATTACTTATTAACTTGTCCTGTCGCTCCGTATCCTCCGCTACAAGTTAGTAATTTTAAATTACTGAACCACCACACCTTCTGTGTGGCAACTCTAAATGGTTAATTCTATTAACTCATAGAGTTATGATAACATACATTTAGCTATCTGTCAACGAGAGTTTGTATTTGAGTCTCGGTACAGGTATTGTGCACCGAGACATGCAGGATCTTACAGTAACTCTTGGTATGCTTTTTGGTACGCCTCAGTGTCAGTAGGTGTACCTTTTGCAATGGCTATTAATTCATCTGTAATCTGAATATTCGTATTATAACGTGTGTGGAACTCGTCAGGAATTTCTAGATACCTATTGATGAATGCTGCAGCAAGCGGTGAAGCTACACCCATTTCTAGAACCCATCCAACATGGTTTTCAAACTTCAGGTACGGAGAATCAGATGGGATTGGTGGGGTTGGTGGGGTTACATCAATTTTCTCTGGTTCTTTTTCTGGAAGCAATGGATTATTATATAATGCTTCATCTGGAAGTACAGATTTACGCTCTTTAAATATATAAGTTTCTAGATCAGATGCTTTAGATCCTGAGTATACAGCAAAGATGCTAGCTTTACCTTGAGATGCTCTAACTGGTAAATAGTTAGTTGGATAGCTCCTTAATGCATCGTGGAATGGGCTTCCTGAATATTTGTACGTATCTCCATAGAGATCATCAATATTCATTCGTTCATCTTCAAAAATGTGAAATGACTTAAAGGGTGGAATGGTGAAGTATTCCATCTGTAATCCATAAACTAAGAAACGATGTGCATATGCACTGATTTTTAAGACTGTGAATGCTTTTTCACCTTCTTTGTAGGAATTGCCCTTTGAAGTAACTTGATAACGCTTACAGAACATCTCTACTAGACGTTTCTCATTAATATTGAGTGAGGAATATAAACGTCCATTTAGCCCTAGAAGGGCATCAAACATAAATGCTAACTTATCTTTTTCTTCTTGAGATAGTTCAGGAAACGGAAGTACTTTAGCATTAGGAACACTATTATTCTCCTTTGCCTTTCCTTTGCCAGCATTTTGTCTTAGTTTATCTTTAAAGTTATACATTATTATCTCCCATTTTTAAGGTCTGGATGACCCTCTTTTTATTTTAGAGCCTCCGTAGAGGCTCGTGTATTAGGAATTATTAATCCTTTTTACTCTCATTAAGAGCATCTCCCAATGCTTCCATAATTGCATCTTCTAGACTTCCACTCTTACAGGATTGTTCATAGGAATAGTATAAACAGACTTATTAAAAACTCCAGAGTCCCCCGGTGCTACGCTTTTCATATCAGATTCAAAAGCTTCTTGAGTATGTTTCAACTGTACAGAAGGCCCATAATCTTCACCAACTCGATATGAGGAATTATTTTCTATAACGCCACCACATGGAACATTGTGCAAATCCGACGTTATTTTAGGACTGTTCCACATTGTAATTGGCCCTGACTGCCACGGATCTCGAATAGTCACAGGAGTACTAGGACGGTTAACCTCAGTCTTCACGAGTTTATAACCAGCATCTATTAATGCATTAATAAGGTTGTCAGCTGGAATGCGAGCCTTGCCAAAAATCTTACGAGCGTTGTTGAGCCTACCTTCAAAATCTTTACATGCTTTAATACTAGTGTGTGCAAAGGTTAGCTTCATAGATTTGAATTGTACAGTGGCAGTTAAATCTTTAAAGCTATAATCCCACGTATTCAGTTCATGATCTGGTACTACTTGAATAGATTGTTGTGCATATAAAGTCATTATTTATTCTCCAGTTTGTCTAACAGCTTATTCGCTGCTAGATTATATTGTTTAAGTTCACGATTAAGAATTTGGTTTTCACACTTTAACTCTAAATTCTTATTATTAAGAATATTACAGATTAGTAGAAGTGCTAGTATAACTAGCAGGGAACCTACAAGCATTAAAAGAAAAAGAGTTTCCATTATTTAATTCCCATGTAACGTTTGAGATACGTGATGAAGTCTTCTGTTGTATGTTCTAGGCTACCTTGAGCTACAAACAACTTTAAAGCCTCACGCTGTAATTTAAGAGCAGCTAACTCACCACGTAATTTTGTTATATCTTCCGCTAGTTCTCTAGCTCTGCGTATAATAGCAAATGATACAAATGTTGCAATAAATAACATAACTGCTAAAATAATTACTATGATCTCCATATTAACATCCAGCTTTTATCATATATTTGGGCATGTTCTACTAATTCATTTATTGATGTAGAATTATCGTAGATACCCTCTAGTAAACGTTTTCTGTCAAATTTATCAACCAAATACTCCGCGCCATTTATCACTACCATATACAGCTCTGGAACTAAGGGATGTTTGTTTGGTATTGGACGACTACCTAAGTCTATTTCGTTTTTACCCCACTCTGTTTTAAACAGTCTGTTGCTAAGTGCTGCTAGTGGGTTTGACCATACAATATAGCTACTCACTACTTATCTCCATTCTTAGCTTTGAAAACTTATTATACCAAACTATATGATTATCGTCAATTACAAATTTATGGTAACATGCTGGTACGGTATAAGTTCCATAATCCGTGACACGCTGCACAACCTTGTGTGCACACAGTCGACAACCATGCCCTTCTAAATGAGATCTAGCAGTTTGCCAGTAATAACCATCGTGGTCTGGACAATAGATCTCGACTTGCTGCTGCATTGTTTTATAATTTACACGCTCATACCCGAAGAAAGCTCCATGAGCTGCAATAGCTTTCTTGATAAATATAAGGTTTAAGGCTTCTTGTTGAAAGTCGGGGTGTAGTTGCTTAATCTTAGTTCTATTAATAGATCCATCCGATTTGATGAACCTATTTATTGGAAAGTTGTTAGCTTCCTCGATTAATAGTTCATTTACTTTCTCTCTCATATTAGATACTCTCACAACTAAGGTGGAAACATTCGTAAGCATCCCCAGTAAACTCTTTATCTTGTAGTAAACACTTAGCCTGGTCTTCCGGTACTCCAGCATCTAATAATTGTTGTTTACTTGGCTTTTCAGCGAATACTTTTACAAAATACTCACCATCCTGATTATATTCATTTATATCTCTAGTAAGGACATATACTTGCATTTGAAGTTCCTTGAAAACATAAAAGGCCAGAACAATTAAGTCCTGGCCTCCTAAAATTAATGAAGTTGTTTACCACTTCTTAACATAGTGGCCATTTCCATAAGACCTAGCGTAGTATCACGCTTATTGATCTGTTTACCAAGTTCATCAGTACGTTTACTGATGTAAGCATTAATAGCCATATTCATAGCTGTAGCGAGATCTTCTTTGGTTATCTCTTCATCGTCTAAAGCTAATTTAGCCAAAGAATCAAATGTGCTAGAGAGTCCTATAAGATCTGAGGTTTCTCCAGCCAAAATAGGATTAATATTATCTACTGTTACTTCTAGCATGGAGTTAACAATATCTTCACCGTCTATTAGACCAGTTTCAATATTACTCTCCCACTCCTTCATCTGCTCCAATAATGGATTTTTCTTTTCTGTCATGGTAGAGGTTTCCTGTATCTGTGGGTAAGAAGGATGATTGCGTTTTAGGTGGATGTTGCTTAGCAATCCAGTTAAGAATCAGCACGCGACTAGGAACAATATCGGTGTTATACCAAAAATCGTGAACCCATTGACGAGCATCTTCAAACTTACCAAATTTATACGCTTTCTTAAACAATTCAAATCCAAAACAATCTGGTGTAAAGTCTACTTCGCGATATTGAATTACTTTAGAACCTGTTAAGTCTTGAATCGCTGCATTAATTTCTGTATGTGAGAACTTTGTTTCATGAAACTTATTAAAGAATCGGTAATTGAAGCGTCCATTCGTTTCGACAAATAACTGGATGAAGAGATCGTTAAATTGGTTATCAAACCAATAATTCTGTAGTTGTTGTAGTGCTGTCATTTACGAACCCCGTTAATTGCCATAATGATGCCTTCGTACATAAAAGGAAGTAACCCAGAAGTGTAGAATATATTTTCCGTTATTCCTAGATGTCGAAAAAGTATATTAAATAATGCTGTTAGAAATACAATCTGAGGAAGTAATACAAAATACTCAGTTACAATCTTTGGTGCCTGATAAACAAGACGTTTTATCATTGTTTTTAAGTCTCCTTATTACTTTGGCCTGCTCCACAATAATGAAAACTGCGAGCACTAATAGTGCTATTAGCCCCGCAGTAATCGGTACTAAATCAATCATGGGAGACGCCATACATAATTAGCTGTCTGTAGAACCGTAGAGGTATCACTGTGGTGCATTACTACAGACTCTGGTGAATAGCTGTTAGCTAATTCTTTACGAGTCATTTCACACTCTTCACCAGTTTCAATATTTTTAACAATCACTTTCATATTAAGAGGTGTTAATACAGAAAGTGGTTTCCAAGAATCCTCAATTTCAACCCCTACCTTTTTCTCGATTAACATGAGAACTTCTAGTGTATCATCTGGAATACTAATATTATTATTCACAAACTGTAATATCTCATGTAAGGTATTTAATTCATTAAAATTAAGCTTCATCTTTAAGAATGTCCTCTACCATATCACAAGACTGTTGCAATTCATCCGCAATTCGTTTAATATCGGTTTTTGTTACTTTACCAACTAACATCACCAGTAACATAGAAAAGATAATAAGTGGAACTGGAATAACAAATAAAGCTACCTTAACAACATTCTTTGGCATCCATGTGTGGTACTTAGTGACTAGTACACCAACCACAATCAAATAAAATGCGAGAATAAACATCATCATTTTTTAATCTCCGTAATTATCTGTGCACGCATTACTTTATTAGGTAATTTTGTATTCCCAGCTATTGCTTCAATATTGTTTAGTTTTTCTTTTAGAATATCTGAGCGTCTTTGTGCTAGTTCAATATCTTGTTCTTGTTCTATTAAGCGGCAGTGAAGTCCACTATTAGTGGTAAGCATACTCTCTATATTTTTTCGCATGCTTACAATACCAATAATCCCACCAATCGCTGCTAGTGTCATAAGCACTAGCAATCCAATGAGAATTTCTGTAATCATTTATTTAATTCCTCTAAAGTAGGTAAGGGTTTTATATGATCAAAAGTTTCTATAACAGCGTTAGGCCCATGTAGTTCTAAACGTAGTTCATTAGCTCTTTGAACTGCCAACTCTAAATCTAGATACCTAAAGTAGCCTCCGTGTACTGTAATGCTTTCGGCGCTTCTGGCCTGGACTCTCCATTGTTGTCGATCTTTTTTCCAGGTAACTCCTAGGTACCCCGAGTTAGATTGAGCGATTTTGCTACGATTATTCTCTTGGGACGTACAATCTTTTAAATTACACCATCTATTATCTTTTCTTATATTATTTAAGTGGTGTACTAGATTTGGAATATACCCCTTCATGTACAAAAAGGCTAACCTATGGGCTGCATATCTTTTTCTATTTATTCCAATAAATATATAACCATCCTTATCAGGACTACCAGCAATACTACCTGCTTTACCTCGCCCTCTACTAACTTTCCTTATAAACTCGCCCGTTTCCGGGCGGTATTCAAATAGCTCTTTTAATCTTTTTTGTGTTAGCATTTTTTCTTTAATTGCTTAACTTCACGCTCAAAGCTAGCTGCTCGGCGTTCTGCCACTGCTTGATGCTCCTTAGCAAAGCGTGCCTCTTGTTTTGCTAAGTTAAAGGCCATAGCGTTCTTATTAAGAGAATCATACATCTTCTTCATCGCCGGAATAGACATTTTCATCAGTTGCCCCTCAAATCCTTGCATGTCGAGGAGAATTGCTAATACATTGGCCATCTCAGTCTTAGTAAGGTTAGAGGCGTCGAAGTTTTTAGTCATGTTTTCCATTAGAATTTCCTCTCTCATTAATTTATGAACTTATTATACAGAATTTTAAGGTTTAAAGCAACTGAATTTTTTAATTATTTACCAATCGTTAACAACGCCGGAGAACTCAGAAGCAAAAACTTTTTCAAATTTCTCTGCAATTTCAGGATGATTTTTGCAGATCAGCTCAATACAGGCTTCTGGAGTCATTCCTTCGTCTTCAGGATCACCGTAGTATTTGTCCCAAAGATCATCAGGGATGATGTGCTCTGCCAAATCTTGGAAAGAGATTAGCTGATAACGTTCTGCCTCCTCAGCGATAAGAATTTCGCACAGATCTTTATCTATATCGCTACGATAGTCCGCAATTAATAGGGCATTGCAAGCATGACATTCCCAGACCATCAAACGTTCAGAGA